>ERZ802822.813-NODE-813-length-20939-cov-21.447704_pt1 | contig 20939 bp, 17 predicted proteins | sample MGYA00345649_ERZ802822 | MGnify/ENA primary metagenome ERZ802822 (study PRJEB30503, sample SAMEA104212359) | marine metagenome | biome: Westerlies Biome; feature: [SRF] surface water layer (ENVO:00010504) within the epipelagic zone...; material: water...
GCTCACCATGGTCTTGACGCGTGAGCGACCAACTGAGTGAAATCATCGTGCGCTGGGCTGCCATGCGGCGGGCCAATCCGCGGATCGTCTCTGCGGGAATTTCACAAATCTCGGCTGCCCAATCTGCGGTTTTTGCGATGCCGTCTTGCTCGCCCATCAAATAAGGCAGGAAGTCTTCAAATCCCTGTGTATAACGATCCAAAAACGCCTGATCTGTAAGCCCTTCGACCTGCAAAGTATGCGCTAGCCCCAGCATCATCGCCACATCCGTATTTGGGCGCAGGGGCAGCCATTCAGCGCCAACCTCCTCAAGCATGTCAGATTTTATCGGGCTGACATTGATAATTTCGATTCCCGCGCCGCCTGCGGCCAACAGGGCATCGCGCTGAATATGACATCCGGTGCCGCCTTGACTGATCTGACCGTTTTTCAGCGGCACGCCTCCGAAACAGACAAAAATCTGCGTGTGGTCCCGGATCACCTCCCAACTTGTGCAAGTGTCCAGATAAGCGCGAAAGCTGCCCAAGATATGCGGCACCATAGCCTCGGCAGCGGCAAAACTATAGGTGAATTTCGAACTGGTAAAGCCACCGATGCAGTTCAAAAACCGCTTAAGCTGACTTTGGGCGTGGTGAAACCGGCCGGCGCTGGCCCAGCCGTAAGAGCCGCCATAGATTGCCTGATTGCCAAAATCGCGGCGCACACGCGTGAGCTCATCCGCAACCAAACGGTTCGCTTCCGCCCAGCTTACGGCCACGAACGGCTCGCGCCCGCGCAAATCGGTGCTTTGGCCAGCTTTGCCCTCTAACCAGCTTTTGCGTATCATGGGCATATCAATGCGCATTGGCCCATGTTGCACATCCAAAATGCCTGGCCCAATGGGCGAGGGGTCTTGGTCATGCTCGAAGGGTAGCAGCTCTTGCACGCGGCCATTCGCGACCTTGGCGCGATATGTGCCCCAATGCGTACTTGTCAGGGGCAGGGCAGGTGTTTTTACCATAGCGTTAACCTTCAGTCGGGTGGGTTTGATGCATAGCGATCCTGCAGCTTTACGCTCCAGGCAGCTGTCATTCGGTCTGCGATCATCGCGATAATCGCCAAAGATATTCCCGCAATCAAGCCCTTACCCATATTGCCATCCGTTAACCCGATAAATACAAGCTGCTCTAACCCATTTGTACCTATCAACGCAGCGATGACTAACATCGCGATCCCATACATAATTGTTTGGTTCAGCCCCAACATTATAACGGGCATGGCTAATGGTATTTTTACGAGAAAAAGTAATTGCATTCTTGTTGAACCCATCATTTTCGAAGCTTCGATGACTTCACTAGATAAATTTCTAATGCCATGTTCGGCATAACGAATAGAAGGTACTATGGCATAAATTATAATTGCCAAAAGCGCTGTGAAATCACCAATTTTAAACAGCATTACAAACGGAATTAAAATCACAAATAAAGGAATAGTTTGCAGAGTGTCATTTATGGGCCTGACAATTGCTGAAACAATAGAATTATGTGCTGCCCAAACACCTAAGGATGTTCCCATGATAAAGCAAAACATTACCGCAATTCCACAGAGATAAACCGAAAGCATAGCTTCTGGCCACATTCCGACAACAATAATAAAACCAAGACCAATAAAAGTTCCAATTGCCAGTTTGTGCCCACCTATTTGCCAAGCGAAAAAGCTATAAATGATCAGAAGTGGTGGCCAAGGCATCTGTGTTAATCCGTTGTAGATAAAGATCATAAACAAAATGGCAAATACAAAAACTTCATTTTTCTTCTTTTTCAAAAGCCAAAGCGAAAGCGCTAAAAAAGAACCAAAGTACAAAATCTTATGCACCGTTTCTAGATGAAAGCCCCAAGTAAACGGACTTACAGCTTGTTGGAGCCCAATCTTGGTCGGCAACATAATAAAAAATAACGAATAGTTTTTTATTTGCTTAATTTCAGCTCTAAACGTTTCTACAAAAGCATCAAACAAATGGTTGATATGGCTTGCTACCCAAACACTTACATTATAGGGCCAAGCATTTAAGATCTCAAAAAACATTGCTAATATAAATAAGCTTGCACTCCCAATGAAAGCAAAACTTAGATAACTAATTTTGGTAATTTTCTGAAAAGCAGGAAGCTTTTTATGTTGATCAGATTTAAGGGCGAAACCTGTGGTTACTCTATCAATAATTATGGCCATTAAAGCAATAACCATTCCGACAACTAAACTCTGTCCAACCTCAGCTTTTCTAATGTAGTACAAGACTTCCCAACCAATATCGGCTGTCCCTCCAATAATTGCTGCGATAATGACCATACTCAAAGCTGCCATCGTTGATTGATTTATACCCAGAAGGATTTGTTTTTTGCATGAAGGCAACATTGCTTGCCAGAAAAGTTGTTTTTGATCTGCCCCAGACATAATTGCCGACTCTATAATGTCGGCCGGAACTCTTTTTAGCCCCAGTATCGTATTTCGCACCATTGGAGGAAATGAATACAAAACACTAGCAATCAAACCCACTACAGTTCCAAAGCCAAATAAAAGTAGAATTGGTAGAAGATACGCAAAGGTGGGGACGGTTTGAAATATATCAAGAATTGGCATTATTATTTTTTCTGCCCGTTTTGAAAAATGTCCCCAAACGCCTAAACCAAAGCCAATTGACACGGCCATTGGAACGGAGATAATTACTAGCGAAAGGGTATTCATACTTTCTTCCCAGTACCCTATTAGAACCATATAAAAAGTAGAGCATATGGTAAATAACGCCAATTTTAGACCTGCAGATAAATATGCTATGAGGGTCACTAAAAATATCATTACTACCCAAGGTACACTGTGTAAGAGCAATTGTGCACCATTTATGGGCCAACTCAAAACCCAAGATATGTTTAAGAAAAACCAGCCAAATTTATTAACAAACTTTTCCATCAAAAAATTTATCCAATCCGAAATTGGCACAATAAGTTCACTCGGATATTTCGTTGACCAACTCCATTCTTCCTTAAATATTAAAAAAATTGTGGTTATAAGGATTATCGCAATCCAGCTTAAAGTCTTCTTTTCAAGGATTGCGAATCTCATAAGATTTCCATTTTTCAATTAGTTTTCTGCTGTTGCTAAAGCCGCAACGAAACTCTGAGCCGTGGCCATACCGAGCTTTTTTCCACGACTGTCCACGACGGCTACACCGATTGATTTTTTTGAAAGTAGATGTAGCATTTTTGAAACAGGCATATCAAATGGCACCTGTTCAGCTGTTTCTGAGACTTTTTTATTTTTGTCTATTATATCCGAAGCCTGCAAAACGCGTTCCCATGGAACATCTTTGGTGAATTCTCTGACATAATCATCTTTGGGACTTAAAATAAGATCTACAGGTTCTCCAAGTTGTACTATTTGTCCATCTCGCATTAGGGCTATTCTATCGGCAATTCTTAATGCTTCTTGAAAGTCGTGAGTTATAAAGACCACTGATTTTTGTTGAATTGACTGTATCCGCAAGAACTCATCTTGCATCTGTTTCCTGATCAAGGGATCCAAGGCGGAAAATGGTTCATCCAAAAACCAAACATCAGGTTCTACAGCAAGTGATCTTGCTATCCCAACTCTCTGCTGCTGACCACCTGATAATTCTTTAATGAAATTATTTTCTCTGCCAGTTAATCCTACTAACTCAATTACTCGTTCAGCTTTATTTATCCGCTCTTTTTCTTTCAAACCTTGCAACTTTAAGGGGAACGCAATGTTTTCAATAACATTCAAATGTGGCAGTAATCCAAAATTTTGAAAAACCATTCCCATTTTATGCCTTCTTAAATGAATTAATTCTTTGTCGCTTTTTTCTAGAAGGTTTTCATCATCCAAAAAAATTTGACCAAAAGTCGGCTTGATTAAACGCGAAAGACAACGTACGATGGTAGACTTACCAGAACCAGAAAGACCCATAATTACGAAAATTTCACCTGTGTGAACATCAAAGCTCACATCTGCGTTCGCCACTATGTGACCATTATTGGATATATGTTCACTTAAGGCTGAAGGATCTCTTCCAGCGTCAGTATCACCGTGAAAAAAATTATCTGGATTATTGCCGTAAACTTTCCATACGTTCTGGCACGACATCTTAACCTTTTTCGATACTTTAAGTTTATTGTCCATGTGTATATCTATATAGCGAAAAAGTCCGAGGGACACTGACGTCCCTCAGATAATTTTTTTAACAGACAAGTGGCCTTAATTCATCCAAGTCTGCCAGATATTTTTATTTTCTGCGATCCACTCTGCGGCCACTTCTTCCACTTTTCTACCCTTTTCGTCTACTTCTAAGATTGCCGCATTCTCATCTGCGTTCGTCAGCCGCATAGCGTTAAACATTTTATAGGCAGCAGGCCATTTATCTTCAAACCCTTTTGACACTACTTTTTGCACTTTAGCTTGCTCGAAACCACAGGCAGTGTCTTTTTCTTGAGATTCCTCGATGCACTTACCTTCAATTTGGTTCCATTCTACCCAATTGAAATCATATGACGCAAATAACCAATGAGGCTGCCAAAACATCATGATAACTGGCTCCTGCGCTGACAAGGCTGATTTTATTTCTGCTACCATAGCACCTTCGCTGCCACCTGGGACGGGCTCAAAAGGCATATCTATACTAGCTATTATATCTCTGGAACGCGTTCCCCAACTGGCGGGATATGTTATTAATCTACCTTTTGGAAAAGTTTCAGCAGACCCGAAAGCTTGGGCACATTCATAGAGTGCTTTATAATTTGGTAGTCCTGGGCATCGTTCTTCCATGTATGGTGGATAAATCCAACCCTCTTTTGGAGAAAGCCCTAATTCGCCAACTACCACAATATCTCCTTTTTCCACCAGGCCATCATACAAGCCACCAACATTATTTGTCCAAACTTCAGTGGATAGATTGATATTGCCGGACGCAATAGCTGGATGCTGGGTGATAGCATCAGAAACAACTATTTCAACATTGTAACCCATTTCCTTCAAAAGGCCTGCAGCTACATGTGTCGAAAAGTGCTGACCCGTCCAATCCTGAATTGTAACTTTAATCGGATCATTACTCTCAGGCACATTTCCCGCCAAAAGTGCCTGCCCAGATACTACAACTGCCGTTACAGCAAAGCTGACTAGCTTTGAAATTTTAAGCATTTTTTTCTCCCTAATTTCTGCTGTAATTTGCTCACAGCTTCGCTATTTATCTATCTAAAAGTACACAAAACTTACCATTAGACAATTATTTGTGTCAATGGTTGTTATTAAAACACATAATGAATATATTTTTAATGCAGTACTTTACTAATGGGGGCGGCTTAGTGCGAGCAAATTCTATTAAAGAGATCAGACGTAGTGAGCTTTCTCGTGCCGCCTTTAAAGCGGTGATTTTGTACGGTTTGCGAAAAACCACATTGGAAAAAGTTGGCAATATTGCTGGTGTTTCAAAAGGTGTGGTGCTGCACCATTTTAAAGATAAAAGTGCTTTGCTTGAGGCCGTTTTTCGAAGTTCCAACACGTTGCTCAGCGGATCCGTTGTTGAATTATACCGCTATGCAGTAACCCCCTATGAACGGCTCTGGGCGATTATCGTCGCCAATTTTTTTGAAACGATTTTTAATCGCCAAGTGTGCCAAGCTTGGGTCTCTCTGATTTCTGAAGTGCCTCATAATACAGAATGCCAGCGCGTTCAGATTGCTAATAATGAACGCATCAGAACCAACCTGATGCACGAGCTGAAGCATTTTTTACCTGAACAGGAGGCTGAGCAGGTGGCGCGCCATCTGGGGGTTCATATTGATGGCATTTGGGTGCGCGCCGGCCTGTTGCCGCACCCGGTCGAGACCAATGTGGCTATATCGGAAATGCAATTTGCCATCGAAAAACTGCTGCCTTTTGATGAAATAAGCGCCGCCAAGCATAAAGAGGCTCGCAAAAAGATCGAGGCAATTGCAGATATTGCGCTGGGTTCCAAGGCTTTTAAAGAAAAGTTCCTGCAAGTTTAGAGCGCCGTTTAATCATTTGGATGGAGATTTCTAAGTGGGCGACGGAGCGCCAAGAGTGGTTCCAGCATGCTCGCCCCGGCGATAAGCAAAACTCCCGTAAGTTCGCGGATGCCAAAGGGTTCGCCAGCCAGAAGCGCCACCGAAATTGCCCCAACGACGATTTCGGTCATGAACAATAGGCCAACGATACCCGGGCTTAGATATTTCGGCCCCCAAAGCGAGGCATAGGTTCCGGGTAAAACCAGAAGAGCCATGAAAATCAGTAGCAATGGCAGCGCCGGTAAAGCCTGCTCGACTCTTGGAATATATGCAGGGGCCAGCAAAAAGGCAGCGCTTGCCGAAAAGATTAGCGACCACTGAAAAAATCCGGCCGTCAACTCGATGGCTGAATGGCTTTCAGACATTCGCAGGCGCACCATCGCTACCGCCCAAAGTACCCCCGAGGCAATACCAAGCCAATCTCCTATATTTTGCGGAATGGGAAACTGCACGCCCAGACCAAAAATGGTCAACATGCCCAGAATGGCCATCGCCATAGCAACTATGCGGCTTGGGGTGATCGCATCGCCCAGAAAGACCCGAGCCAATATCGTCGCCCATATCGGCGTGAGATAAAACAGCAGCATGGCGCGTACAACATCCGTGTATATGATCGAGCTGGAATAAAGCAGCAATGCCCCGCCCGATATCATTGCGGTCAGTTGTAATGAAAGCCCGCCCATTTTGACATGCTTCCATCGTTTTAGGGAAACGGGAATTAGGCAGATTGTCGGTATGAGAAAATAGACAACGGTGATCCACAGGCCGTGAATGCCGACCTCTTCGAGGGCCCTAAGGGGAATCCAAAACAACCCCCACACAGCGCCTGCATAAAGGCAGGCAAGTTTCGCTTTGACTTCAAGAGATGCGTTCAACAGGTTGCCTCCGCAAGGCTCAGGCACGTGGATTGATGATGCTCACAAAGATCGTGCAGAGCCGATACATTAAGGTCAACACCAATCCCCGGCTTATTTGAAAGATGGGCATACTCTCCCTCTAGAAGGAACGCTGTAAACGCAAATTTTTCGCCATGTTGGATATATTCGGGATATATTTCGGCCATTTCAGCGTTGGGGATCGACGCGCAAACATGGAGCATCGCCGCAGCCGCAACGGTCATCGAATTCCAGCAATCTGGCGAGATCTGAACGCCTTGCTGGTAGGCCAGTTCCGCAATATCAAGCAGGTCCAGAATCCCTCCTATTGCGGCTATGTCAGCGTTTAAAATATCGGCAGCACCTGCAGCCAATATGGCGCGGAAATTTGACAGACCGCAGTGTTTTTCACCCGTCGCAACGCGTAGTTTCTGATCTTTGCGGATCTGAGTAAGGGCCCGGATGTCGCCGCCGTCGATGGGTTCTTCAAACCAATAAGGGTGCGCGGGTTCGATTGCTTGTGCAATTTGTATTGCGGCGTTGGCATTGTTTTGGGAATCCAAATCAACCAGAAGCGCAATGTCACCGCCTATTGCGGCGCGCACCTGGTTTACGCAGTTTGCGGCGTCTTGCGCCGTGTGGTTTAACATGGGATGGTTTTTGATTGCCCTATACCCCTTGGCGACAAGATCGGTTGCGCGCGTTTCAAGCGAAGCGACATCCCATTGCGTGGTGCTCCAGATATTTCCATAGATTGGAATGGCGCGGTTGTGATTGCCCCCCAATAAGTCGCAGAGCGGTGCGTTCAAAAGTTTGCCTAAGATATCCCATAAGGCCATTTCCAACGCGCTACCCGCGGCGCTAAACTCTGAGCTCTGATGACGCGCGGCGGCTTGCTTTGCCAGATCACGAAATATCCAAGGTGAAATAGATTTTAATTTGCTTGCCGAGCAACCCAGCGCATGAATGATTTCTGCAACCGCTTTTTCTCGATAGGGCAGCACAAAAGCTTCACTACAGTCATATAGTCCGTCTTTGGTGGTAAGGCGAACGAACAAGCAAGATTTTACTTGCCCCCATTCAACGCCTTCCGTCTCGGGAGCGGTAATCCAAGTTTCCAAACGCGCCAACGCAATCTGGCCAAAATTCAGGCCGGTTGGGGTTTTTAGACATTCTAAAGCCGAGTTTAATTGCACATAACGTCTCCGCGCAGTGATCAATTTTTTACTAACCTTTGGTCAGTATATTGTCAAACGGTAAGTTTATCTCTATAAGAAGATCCAACAAAACGCCCACGCAGGCGATTCAAGAATCAAAAAGGCGTGGGTTAGGCGAAATTTTTGCGGAGAATGTCGAAATGGAATTCGATTACATCATTATAGGGGCAGGATCGGCTGGCTGTGTTTTGGCCAACCACCTCAGCAGTGATGTGCGCAATCGGGTTTTATTGATTGAGGCAGGTCCTGATACGGGGGCGCTCTCGCTCAAAATGCCGGCGGCAGTCTTGTCAAACCTGACCAGCACAAGGCATAATTGGGCATTTCAAGGCGAGCCTGAGCCCGGGTTGGATGGCCGCGTAATTCAGCATGACCGCGGCAAAACAATCGGTGGATCGTCATCGATCAACGGCATGGTGTTCATCCGCGGGCACGCGTTGGATTATGACGGGTGGCAGCAGGCCGGATGCCCCGGTTGGGGATATGCAGATGTGCTGCCATATTTCAAACGTATGGAAACCTATGGCGGCGGCGGGGATGAGTTCCGCGGCATTGGTGGTCCGCTTCACGTGCACCGCGCGGAGCCTCAGGATCCAATCACGCTGGCCTTTATCAAAGCGGGCCAAGAGGCTGGATACCCCCTAACAAACGATGTGAGCGGCTATTGTCAGGAGGGTTTCGGAGTCTCGGATCGCACCGTTTTTAAGGGCGAGCGCTGGAGCACCGCGAGGGCGTATCTTGACCCGGTCCGTAAGCGATCAAACCTGACCATACTGACGCGGGCGCTGGTGCATAAAATTACCTTTGACGGTACCAAGGCCGTTGCGGTGACGTATAAAAACAACGCTGGCATCTTGCGTAGCGCCCATGTTCGAAAAGAGGTTATTCTGAGCGCGGGCGCGGTTGGCTCGCCGCAGATTCTCATGCTCTCAGGTGTCGGTCCGGCTGGGCATCTTCGAGATATGGGGCTGGACGTTCTGTGTGATCTTCCGGGAGTTGGTCAAAACCTGAATGACCATCCTGATTTCGTGCTGAAATATAAATGCAAGCGGCCCGTTTCGTTTTGGCCCAAGACAAAGCCGCTGGCCAAACTAGGGGCAGGGATTCAATGGATGATGACAGGCGGCGGCATCGTCGCCTCGAATCTGTTTGAAGGTCTCGGCTGTGTCCGCTCTGGCCCGGGCGTGGACTATCCGGATTTGCAGATCATCATTTCGCCGATTGCGGTGGATGATAAAACATGGGCGCCCCTGCAAGAGCATGCCTTTCAAATTCATGTTGGATTGATGCGTGCGCATAGCCGCGGCAAAATTGAGCTGCGTTCTGCTGATCCTAGCGATCCGCCGCGCATCTTGGTGAACTATCTCAAAGACGCGCGCGACCGCGATCTTATGCGCAAAGGCATCCGCTTGGTCCGAGAACTTGTTGAGCAACCTGCCTTTTCCGATCTCAAAGGGGACGAAATTTTTCCGGGCGCTGACATCCATTCAGACGAGGAACTCGATCAGGTCCTGACATCTCATGCCACAACACAATGGCATCTGTCCTGCACCGCCCGGATGGGGGCGGCGACGGATAAGGGGGCCGTAGTGGATGCGCGCGGACGGGTGCACGGTGTGTCTGGGCTGCGCGTGGTCGATGCCTCTATCATGCCGTTTGTGACCAACGGGAATACAAATGCTCCCACCATCATGCTGGCCGAAAAACTCAGCGATGATATTTTGGGTCGCGCGCCCTTGCAGCGGATTGATGCGGATCTGTGGCAAAATACAGAGCTTGCGCCATGCCAATAAGCAGGGGGGCCATTCTAAAAAAGGAGGGAAGACATGATTGGCTATGTGATGATCGGCACCAATGATCTGGATCAGGGCGCCAGATTTTACGATGTTCTTCTGGCCCCGCTTGGCTTGGTCCAGGTTGCGCGCGTGGAAACTTACGCGGCTTACGCTCCCAAAGCAGCAAAAGATGCAATTGAATTTTACATCACAACGCCCTTTGATAAAGGTCCTGCAACGCCTGGGAACGGAACGATGGTTGCGCTGGCCGCTCCAACAATGCAGGCTCTTGAACAGTTTCATAGGCTGGGTTTACAAAACGGCGGCAGCGATGAGGGCGCCCCTGGTCCGCGCGAAGAGGGCAGCGACATCTGCTATGCCTATATTCGCGATACTGACGGGAATAAGATTTGTGCCTTCTATGATGGGGCGAAAGGGCAGGCTGCTGATGAATGAGCATCCTGCTCTTGATCCTGGGCATATCTTTCCAACCTATGTTGGGAGCAACGAATTATCGCCTTTTCATCATTGCTATGCCAATGATCTGACGGTGTTACGCCTGGCCGCGGGCCGTTTCTTTGCCCATCATAACGGCGATCCTCCGGAGTTGGGGTATTGGGCGCTGCGAAAACAGGCAGCGCTTTTCGACGTGCCCGAACGCCCTATCGAAATCTCTGGCCCTGATGCAGTTGCCTTTCTAGAGCGCATTGTCGCTAGAAGGGTTGGCGATATGAAAATTGATCGCGGGCGCTATGCGCTGCTTTGTACCCATCAGGGTGGTATTTTTATGGATGGCATCTTGTTTCGACTGGCCGAGAACCGCTTTTGGTTTGTGCATCCTGATGGTGATCTGGAGCCATGGCTTTTGGCCCATAACCAGGGCTTTGATGTTACGCTCAGAGATCCTAAATCGCGGGTATTGCAGCTGCAGGGGCCAAACTCATTTTCTATCATGCACGAGGCATCTGCGGGCGCGCTCACTGAAAGTTTGAAATATTTTCACTCTGGCTTTTTTGATTTTGCCGGTCAGCAAATCTACGTGTCGCGCACGGGATGGACTGGAGAGTTAGGGTATGAACTCTACACCCTTGGCGGTCAAACAGATTGCCCGCGCTTGTGGGAGCATTTGATGCAAATAGGGGCCTCTCATGGTCTGGTTTTTAGTTCGATGCAGGCGATGAATACGCGCAGGATCGAGGCCGGCATTTTGGATAGCGGTAGTGATTTTGACATCTCTATGACCCCTTATGAGGCAGGGTTGGAGCGGTTTGTCGATCTAAGTAAAAAAGCCTTCATAGGCCGCGATGCTTTGAGAGCGGCCAGATCTGGTGTTCGACTTTTGGGATTGTGCTGCGCTGCGGCCACCCCATGCGCAGGCGATTTAATCTTTAGCGGTCGCGCGCCCGTTGGGATGGTCACAACCGGTGCGCTTTCACCCTATTTGGAGTGCGGAATAGGATATGCCCGGTTTGATCATCCCGCCGACTGGTCTGGCAAAACGCTAACCTTAAAATCGCGGCAATCTGGCGAAGTTAATTGCAAGATCGTCGATCTGCCGTTTTATGATTCGGAAAAACGCTTGCCGCGCGGCTTGCCATTACGAGGCGAAGGGCAGATCTGAACAATCCTATTTTCTGAATAGGGTCTAGCTTGAGCCATGGGCTGCATAGGTGACGCGGAAGGAGAGGTATTTGATGCTCAAGGGACATCTCAGCGCTGAAGCTCAGCGTTTTCTTTGCAACGAGCAACCGGCACCGTCGGGGCGCTCAGAGTCGACATTGGCGGATCTGCGTTCCGCGACAAAAGCCTATATCACTCCGGCTGTTAAGCAGGTTTTGGCGTCCACCAAGGTGACAACCCGACATATCGTCATCGACGATGTCGCGTGTTTAGAGGTGACACCGTCTCACATCACGGCATCTTGGCCGATTCTTTATGGGTTCGGCGGCGGGTTCATCCAGGGCAGTGCATATGAGGACTTAACCATCGCAGCGCCCCTTTGCGCGATGACCGGTGCTGCGCTGATCATTCCAAGCTATCGGCTGGCCCCAGAACATCCTTGGCCCGCGGCGATAGATGATGGGTTTTCTGTTTATCAGGCGCTTTGCGAACGACCATTCGCTTGTGTTGGCGAATCTGCTGGGGGCAATCTGGTGCTTGCTGCGATGTTGCGCGCAAAACGGGCAGGCTTGCCTTTGCCGCGCGCGGTCGCGCTTTTGTCTCCGTGGTGCGATCTTGATATGTCGAGTGACAGCCAGGTGTTCAATGACGGGCGGGATCCATCATTGAGCATACAAGACTCGAAAACGGCTGCGCGGCTGTATGCTGGCGATCACGACATCACAAATCCCGATATTTCCCCAATCAACGGGTCTTTTGATGGCGCGTTTCCGCCCTGCCTCATCACGACGGGGACGCGAGACTTGTTGCTGAGCTTGTCCGTTCGTCTTGCACGGTGCCTTCGAGAAAGCGGCGTAGAGGTTGATCTGCAGGTTTGGGAGGGGCTGTGGCATGTCTTTGAATGGCAGCACCACATACCAGAGGCGCAGCAATCCTTGCGCAACATTGCGGCATTTTTGAAAGGGCATTTGAGCCCATGAACCTATCGGACCTTCTCTCAACGGTGTTTGCGCGGCGCTATAGCCGCAGACTGCCTTTACAAAGTGATAGTCGACCTCTGAGCGCATTGGCAGATGACTTGGTTGGAACCACGGGGGAAATCTCTGGCTTGGCTATTGCCGAGGATATCCTGTCGCGCTTCGAGATAATGGGTGACGTGCAGAAATTAGAGTTTTTTCAGTATCTTGCGACGGCGATGAATATTGATCCAGCGAACGTTCGGCGTACCCTTGAAGCTTATGAAAAAACACCGTCAAAAGCATCTTACCGCGCCTTTGCCTCAGCTGCAGAGCCGGCCCGACAGGAAATGGTGCGGCGTTTAAACCGTGTTCCAGGTGCCACAGGGGCTTTGGTTCGAATGCGCGCCGATCTCCTGCGGATTGGGCGGGGCATGCCAGACCTTGAAGCTTTGGATCTGGATTTCCGGCACCTCTTTGCCAGTTGGTTCAATCGCGGGTTTCTGGTTTTGCACCCGATTAACTGGGAAAGCCCGGCGCATATTTTGGAGAAGATTATCGCCTATGAGGCCGTCCATACCATCGACAGCTGGGATGATCTGCGCCGCAGATTAGAGCCAACGGATCGGCGGTGTTTTGCATTCTTTCATCCCTCTATGCCAGATGAACCGTTGATCTTCGTAGAGGTTGCGTTGAACAAAGGTATTCCGGGATCGGTTCAAACGCTGTTGGCGCAGGATCGCAAAGCGCGTCCCGAAGCAGAGGCCGATACGGCAGTTTTTTATTCGATTTCCAATTGTCAGCCTGGTTTGGCGAGTATTTCGTTTGGCAATTCATTGATTAAGCAAGTGGTGTCAGATCTTGCTGCCGAGCTGACGGGGCTCACAACATTCGTGACTTTGTCACCCATTCCCGGTCTGACCAAGTGGCTTGCGCATGAAAACCACGCATGGGACTGCGATCAATCAGGGCAGATGAAAGCATTGGCAGCCGATTACCTGCTGAATGCCAAAGCGCAGGATGGTCTGCCGATTGATCCGGTCGCGCGTTTTCATCTTGGAAATGGCGCAATTATCCATGCTGTGCACGCAGATGCTGACATTTCAGAAAACGGAAGAAGCCAATCGGGTGGCGCCATGGTCAACTATCTTTACGATCTGCGTGATGTGTCGCAGAACCATGAGGCTTTTGTAAGCAACAAAGATGTGGCGGCAACTCCGGATGTACATGCCCTTGCCCGAGAAGCCGCGCGTGCGCGAACAGATGAAAGGTAACGCGATGGCAAACCCTCTTTATGATGGTCTTTTTGGTCCACATGCCGGCAAAACAACTCCTTTTTTGCATCTTTTGGATGGGTCAACGATTACTCATCAGGATTTTCTGAGCCGCGCAGCCCAAATAGCCAATGTGATGCTCCAGCTTAACCTAAAGCCAGGTGATCGGGTCGCAGCTCAAATTGAAAAATCACCCGAAGCATTGGCCCTATATGCAGCATGTGCGCAAGCCGGTCTGGTTTTCCTGCCATTGAATACGGCCTACACAATCGATGAACTTGCCTATTTTATAGAGAATAGTGGAGCCTCGTTGATCGTTTGCGAGGGACGCAACCAAGCGGCGCTGGCGCCTTTGGCTGGTAGGCTGGGGACAAAAATAGAAACGCTGAATGCGGATGGAAGGGGCTCGCTCAACGCCAAGATGCAAAAGATGCCCATTCTTTTCCCAACGGTGGCCCGTAGCGAGAATGACATTGCGGCCTTGCTTTATACATCCGGCACCACAGGGCGATCGAAAGGTGCCATTCTGACGCAGAAAAACCTATTATCCAACGCATTGGCGCTGGTGGAGGCTTGGCAGTTTACGGCGGATGACATCTTGCTTCACGCCCTGCCGATTTTTCATACGCATGGTCTTTTCGTGGCAACCAACGTCTCGTTAATTTCGGGCGGCAGCCTTATCTTTCTTCCGAAATTTGATCTCGATGCGATCGTCAAATATATGCCCAAAGCAACAAGCTTAATGGGTGTCCCAACATTTTACGCGCGTTTTCTAGATGATCCGCGTTTTACCGCGGCATCAACCGCGCATATGCGGCTGTTCATCTCTGGCTCGGCGCCGCTTTTAACCGAAATTCATTCCCGCTTTGAAGCGCGCACTGGCCACCGCATTCTTGAACGATATGGTATGACCGAAACCAATATGAACACTTCGAACCCCTATGAAGGCGATCGACGCGCCGGAAGCGTGGGCTTGCCCTTGCCCGGGGTTGAGGTCAGGATCTGCGATGCTGATGGCCATGCGTTGCCGCAGGGCGAAATTGGCGAGGTTGAAGTGCGCGGTGCCAATGTCTTTCAAGGCTATTGGCAAATGTCTGAAAAAACCGCTGCAGAATTGCGTGAAACCGGTTTTTTTATCACGGGTGATCTGGGGCGGATAGACGAAGATGGGTACTTGTATATCGTGGGTCGCAACAAGGATCTTATTATTTCCGGTGGTTATAATATCTATCCTAAAGAAATTGAGCTGGTGCTCGATGATCAGCCTGAAGTTTTGGAAAGCGCGGTGATTGGCGTGCCCCATCCAGATTTTGGCGAAACGGTCTTGGGTGTTATCGTTGCAAAACCAGGCCAATCTCCTGATCTTGACACGATTATGGATGCTATCCGCAGCGCGCTTGCCCGCTTTAAGCACCCGCGCAAATTAGTCCTGCTTGATGAATTGCCGCGCAATACGATGGGCAAGGTTCAAAAGAATATTCTGCGCGGTCAATATAAAGATATGTTCGCAGCAAGTTGATCCGCGCTGTAGGGAGCCCAGGCGCCTGCTATTGCTGCTTAAGGGGTCTGACTTAACTTCTCTTTAAATGCCTATACAGCCAAAAACTTGGCGTGTTTGCGACCCATGGGAACAAGTCTTGAATGCAAAAGATATCGAAACTGATGACGGCGTGTTTCAGGAGGATATGCAGATAATCTGTCTATTGAGCCACCAAGCTCGTAACAGCATTAAGACCAAATCTGGCTGAAAGGGGCCAATGTGTGATCCAAACGTCGATGAATATAATGAGCATCTTCATCACCCTGCAGAAATATAAAAATAAGAAATAAGTTTGACCTTTGGTTAATGTCCCGTAGTTTTAATATGTGGTCAAAAGCTAATGCGGTTAATTGAACTATGAACTCTAAATGGGAATATACGAACACAAAGATTTCTCGGGAGTTTAACCCACAAAATTATTCTAGCCACCTTAATGATATGGGGTCTCAAGGCTGGGAGCTAGTGACGGTAGATACCTATGCCGACCAAGGTTTCAATTTACTGTACTGGAAAAGACACTCAGTTTCTAAAAATGTTCCCAAAATAGAAGGTCATTCAGTCGGAAACGATGAGAAGATTGATAAAGACCTAAAGGTGAAAAAAGAGACATCTATTGTTGAAAGAGTGCAAAACTCGTCACCCATAATAGCGCCCAATACCCCCAAACCAGTCTTCGCATCGATAGTAAGATATGTAGTGCGAGACGGTTTTATGGATAAAATGTTAGAAGCAATCTGTGACGGTCCATCGCATGAAGCCCTTGCTCAATACACTCTTCAAATCTCAGCATCTGAAATAGTCAATGTAACAATGGTACCTGAATTAGATGATATGATTACGAAAGAAGAAACGGGGGTAAATTGGTTAGATACTGTCGAACATATGTTAGTTAAGTTCTCTAATGGCAGTAGGACCGATGCATGTTCAGGATCAATATTGTTTGATTGGTACAATGACCAAAATGAATTGCAGTTGCAAAACAAAACTAATGTACTGTCGGCTGTAAAGTATCGGGTCAAAGAAGGCTGTGTAGATGAGTTTCTAAACGCTGTGATGACCCCATCAGAAATTCCTATGAAAATACGTAAGACAATTATTCAAACTGATGAACAAGAGTTTTACGAATTAGGTATCGCAGGTCTAGAAGAGAAAATTGAAATGGAAGGCGAAGAAGTTAAATGGCTTGATACCGTAGAGCATTTACTTGAATTTTTCGGTGATAGCCGGACTGACGCTTGTTCTGGAGTTGTCAATATGTGGAATAACCCGAAGTTTCTAGAGGGTTGATTGTGGTTAATGCCACAAAAGCATGACCCCTCCTAAAGTCGTGACTAAAAATATAATTGCTTTAATGTACTGCATATTGTGAAAAAAGATTGGAAAGTCATTATGAAGAAATTAGTTTTCGTTGTGTTATTCATTTTGGTTACAGGTTCTGTATCGGCAGCGGGAGTTGAAAGCATGGTTTTAGAAGCAGAACCGCTAGTTGAGCAAACGAATGTATCTGGTGACCAAGAAAGCATGTTGGTTCAGATTATACTTATTTTAGCAACATTATTTATACTGCTTTGAGTAATCCACTTTAGCTATCTCTTTGTTTATTTTTTCAAACATTAGGCCATCAGAATAGCCCCCAAAAGCCATGTCTTGGAGTTGATGGCCCTAAAGCCTAGCAGCTACATTATGAGGCACTCCAGCGTTCTCTAATTGAGTGGAATACATAGGGTTAGGAAGATTTAATTGAGTAATCTGGTCATAACTCTTTCTAGCCCAATACCAAGGCGCTGCTATTTATAAGAAGGTTATCAGTAGGTTATCTACAGGTAGATTGCTTAAGTCTGGTGATATCTGGAGCGGGTAGCGGGAATCGAACCCGCACCTTAAGCTTGGAAGGCTCTTATGATACCATTTCACCATACCCGCACTCCGATAGCGCGTGATAGAACATGGTCCATGGGGCGTCAAGCGCGAAGATAGGCCTTTCGATGGCGAACATTACAATTCATGTGCACGGGTCTGAAATCGCGGATCGAGAAGGCAGTTTAAAGCGCCATATTCCTCGCAAAAGCTGGCTTGGGCGTTGGTTTGCCCTTTGCGCCGAACCGCACCCGGGTGTTTCAAAAAGCGGGCAACCTCTGGTCAATATGATCGCGCTCGGCTAGGAACCTTTTATGTTAAACTGCCTAACCTATCCTTGCGCGCAGAACGCTGCCTCGCTGCTTATCGTACATGGGTTATACGGGTCTGCGCGCAATTGGGGCGTGATCAGCAAGCGGCTTTCGGATCAATTTAATGTTTATGCCGTTGACCTGCGCAACCATGGCGATAGTCCCTGGTATGACAGCCAATCTTATCACGATATGGCGCAGGACTTGGCCCAGATCATTCAGAATATTGGCCACCCGATGCATGTTATTGGCCATTCAATGGGCGGTAAAGCGGCGATGGTTTTGGGCCTAACAGAGCCTAATCTGGTTGAGAGATTGCTGATCGCCGATATCGCCCCCGTCGCCTATGGCCATGACCAAAGCCAGTATATTGAAGCGATGCAGCGGCTGGATCTTTCGCAAATAAGCACCCGCGCCGAGGCGCTCCAAGCTTTGGCTGCCGATGTTCCCGATCTCGCTTTGCGAAATTTCTTCTTGAGATCACTGGATTTGAAAGCAAAGCGCTGGAAGCTGAACCTAAAAATTTTGCAGCAAGAGATGCCTCAAATTCTGGGCTTTCCCGAGCTTACCGAAATTTATCAAAAGCCTTGTTTGATGTTGGCGGGCGCAGAAAGCACCTATGTTGCAAAAGAAATGCGCCCGCGCATCAAGGATCTGTTTCCAAATGCAAAATTTGCCAAAATACCCAGAGCTGGCCATTGGCTGCACGCGGATCGCCCGCGCGCTTTTGAGGCAGCAGCGCGGTTGTTTTTTGCCTGACAGACTGCCGTTGCTATCATTGAAGAAGTCCGCGGCGGTTTCACACCTTGACCAATCTCTCATTTCAACTCATATCCTCAGTCATGACAGAGCTTAATAAAATTCGAAATTTTTCCATTGTTGCGCATATTGATCATGGAAAATCCACTTTGGCAGACCGGTTGATCCAAGAAACCGGAACCGTCAAAGACCGCGATATGAAAGAGCAACTGCTTGACGCGATGGATATCGAACGCGAACGCGGCATCACCATCAAAGCCAATACGGTGCGCATTGATTATCAGGCAAATGATGGCGAAACTTATGTGCTTAATTTGATTGACACCCCCGGCCATGTTGATTTTGCCTATGAGGTCAGCCGGTCTATGCGCGCGGTTGAAGGATCCTTGTTGGTGGTTGACAGCACGCAAGGGGTTGAAGCGCAGACCTTAGCCAATGTGTATCAAGCGCTTGATGCAGATCACGAGATTGTGCCCGTTTTGAACAAAATAGACCTGCCGGCAAGCGATTGTGATCGAGTGGCCGATCAGATCGAAGACGTGATTGGGATTGACGCCTCCGAGGCGATCCAAGTCAGCGCCAAAACGGGCGTAGGAATTAAAGAGACATTAGAGGCAATCGTAAGCCATCTACCCGCGCCGACCGGTGAGCGGGAGGCCCCTTTAAAAGCGATGCTGGTCGACAGTTGGTATGACAGCTATTTGGGCGTTGTTGTGCTTGTGCGCGTGATGGATGGCACGCTGAAAAAAGGCGAGCGGATTAAAATGTTATCCAACGGGTCAACGCATCATGTTGATCGTATTGGGGTTTTTCGGCCTCAAATGGAGCAGGTCGACGCGTTGGAGCCGGGTGAAATTGGCTTTATCACGGCATCGATCAAACAAGTGCGGGACACGCGCGTGGGTGATACGATCACGCATGAGAAAAAAGGTACAGAAGACGCGTTACCCGGCTTTAAGCCCAGCCAACCCGTGGTGTTTTGCGGGCTGTTTCCGGTCGATAGCGCAGAATTTGAAGATTTGCGCGACGCCATCGAAAAGCTTTCTTTGAATGATGCCTCTTTTAGCTCAGAAATGGAAACATCTGCGGCCTTGGGCTTCGGGTTTCGCTGCGGGTTTTTAGGCTTGCTACATCTGGAAGTAATCCGTGATCGGATTGAGCGCGAATATAATATCGAGCTTATCACAACGGCACCTTCGGTGATTTATCACATATATATGCGCGATGACACGATGGTTGAATTGCACAATCCGGCCGATATGCCCGATCTCAGCAAGGTTGATCATTTAGAAGAACCCCGTATAAAAGCCACCATTTTGGTGCCGGATGAGTATCTGGGAGATGTGCTGAAACTCTGCCAAGATCGTCGTGGCATTCAAGAAGATCTTACCTATGCTGGAAGCCGCGCAATGGTGGTCTATGACCTGCCGCTGAATGAGGTGGTGTTTGATTTTTATGATAGGCTTAAATCTGTATCTAAGGGCTATGCGAGCTTTGATTATACGCTGACGGGCTACCGCGAAGACAGCTTGGTTAAAATGTCAATTTTGGTGAATGACGAGCCCGTCGATGCGCTGTCGATTATGGTGCATCGTGACCGCGCTGAAACCCGTGGGCGGGCCATGTGCGAGAAGCTGAAAGATCTTATCCCGCGCCATATGTTCAAAATACCGATACAAGCTGCAATTGGTGGCAAGGTGATCGCGCGTGAAACGCTTGCGGCACTGCGCAAAGACGTTACGGCCAAATGCTACGGCGGAGATGCCACGCGAAAGCGCAAACTTTTGGATAAACAAAAAGCGGGTAAGAAAAAGATGCGTCAGTTTGGAAGGGTTGATATCCCTCAAGAGGCCTTTATCTCAGCGCTCAAAATGGATGGTTAAACCTGTTTTAGGCCGTCCAAATTTCACATTGAAAGCAACCTGAAATCGGGCAGATGGCTGCGCGGTGCCAAACAGCGTTTCGCAACCGAGAAAAGGTTGACACAAAATTCCACTTGCTTCGGCCTGATTCGGGCGACATTCTGTAAAGTGTATATAGTTTTGCGATAAACAGGTTGTCTTGCATGGTGAAAAAATATCTCCCCGCTCAAATCCTGCTGCATTGGTTGGTTCTGGGCTTTGTGGCGCTGCAATATCTATTGCATGAGCCAATTTCAGAAAGCTTTGAGAAACGCCTCGAAGGCGCTGAGGGGGCTACTTCGGGCCTCGTAGCATTACATATTTTTGGAGGAACCTTGATTTTGATGTTGATGATGGTGCGTTTGCTCCTGCGCTTGTCAAACGAGTTGCCAGCTTATCCGAAAGAAAACGCGCCTCTTCAAAAGTTGCTATCCCAAATCGTCCATTGGTCATTTTACGGGCTTTTATTCTTATTGCCGCTGACCGGGGCCGTTGCTTGGTTTCGGCTGTCTGAGGCAGCGGGTGATCTGCACGAGGCGCTACGGGGGGGGCTTTTGCTTGTGATTGCGCTGCATGTTGGGGCCGCGCTGTTCCATGAATACTTGAAGACACCGATATTACAACGCATGTGGTGGGGTTAGCAGGGCAGGCTTGCAGCTTATAGCAGGGTGCCGCCTGAGCGCCTGTGTTTAACGCAAGGATCTGGATGGTACCGTCTCCCCGGTTTGAACGGGGGACCTCTGGATCCACAATCCAGCGCTCTAACCAACTGAGCTAAGA
>ERZ802822.815-NODE-815-length-20931-cov-6.504124_pt1 | contig 20931 bp, 17 predicted proteins | sample MGYA00345649_ERZ802822 | MGnify/ENA primary metagenome ERZ802822 (study PRJEB30503, sample SAMEA104212359) | marine metagenome | biome: Westerlies Biome; feature: [SRF] surface water layer (ENVO:00010504) within the epipelagic zone...; material: water...
AAAGAAAATGACCTTAATCAAATAAAAAAATATTTTATGAAAATTTTAAAATTATGTAGTTCTATTTTATTACTGATGATTATAAGTGGATCAATAATTGCTCAAAATCCTACAAATGAGGAATATTATCAGAAATATAAACTTTTTAATAAGATTACACCTCAATTATTGGTAGATGATATAAGTATTAGAAATGTCGCAACTGTTCAAGATTATGCCGTTAGAATTGCATACAACAAAGCTAATGATGAATTTTATTATATGACTACTGATGGAAATATCTACCGGGTAGATTTTAATTCTAGGCGCCAATTTTTAATTGCTAATTCAGGAGATTTTGGGATTGAGGAGACACAAGGATTTGCAATATCTAAATCAGGTGAATTTTTTGTTTCAGGTACAAATAAAAACAGAGATAAAGCAACAAATCAGGGTCGTGTAAGTAGAGGTAGTTATGTCGACAATCAACTAGTTTGGCAAGATGTTCTAACAACAGAAGAGTATCCCCTTAGTAATACTGCATTCGATCATAATTTTAATGGTATAGTATTATCACCAGACCAAAAAACTCTCTATGTCAATAGTGGGTCCAGAACTGATCACGGTGAAGTACATTCTGTTGACGGCCGTTACCCTAATACAAGAGAAGTAGCTTTGACTGCCAAATTATTTCAAGTGCCTGCCGATACTACAGACTTAATATTGCCAAATGATTATGAATTTTTAAAAGCAAATAATTTCATTTATGCAGAAGGGTTACGTAATACTTTTGATTTGGCATTTGACACAGATGGTAATCTATTTGGAACCGAAAATTCAGGTGACAGAGATGATTCAGAAGAGTTGAATTTACTAAAAGAGGGCAAGCATTATGGATTTCCATGGCTAATGGGTGGAAATCGTACTCCGATGCAATTTGTGGGATATAATGTCGAGGAAGATTCTCATGTAAGCACTAGTTCTACCGCTTATAGAGGTGGGTTCTTTTACAATGATCCAAATTATCCTTCACCCCCTGATTCTATTGACTTTGTAGAGGGGTTGATAAATATTGGGCCAGACGCGGATCGTAAGAGAGAGTCTGATGGTAATATTTATGATGCAAGTGATAATGGGTTAGAAATTCGAACATTCACGTCTCATCGCTCTCCTTTAGGTCTTGTTTTTGATACAACCAGTTTTCTTGGTGGTGATTACACTAATGACGGCTTCGTTTTAGGTTGGACAGGATCTGATCATAGTGGATTACTGTCAAGATTGTCAAATCAAGGCAAAGACATGTTTCACCTTTCATTTATACCAGATGAAAAAGAAACATTCAAAGTATCAGTAAAACGTATTGCTACTGGGTTTAAAAACCCTATAGATGCAGTGATAGTTGAAAATAAAATTTACGTAATGGAATACACTGGGGGTTGGATAAATAATGGATCAGTGGGTATATATGAGCTTACTTTTCCATTATCTTCAACATCTCTAGATTTTGTTAGTGGCCCACCATCAGGTATATCATTGTATCAAAATTACCCAAATCCTTTTAATCCAACTACCAAAATACAGTATGAATTACCTATTTCAACTGAGGTTAAATTGTCTATTTATAATGGTATAGGGCATAAAATATCTGAACTAGTTAATGGCGAACAAAGAGCTGGTTTTCATACTGTAATTTATGATGCTCAAAATTCTTCAAGCGGTATTTATTATTACAGATTAGAGACACCATTCTCAATCTCGATAAAAAAAATGATTTTGATTAAGTAAGTTATATTTAGGTAATATGAATAAGCATTATGAACTACCTTTTGGAATGATCTAACTGATAATTATATTTAATTCTAAGATTTAAAAGCCAAATATATTTATGAAAGTATTAATTACTGGTTCTACAGGGATGATTGGCGGCGCAATAACAGACCTTTGTATCGCTTCTGAAAAAATAACAAGTATCATTTCTTTGACTAGAAGAGGCAGTGAAAGGAATAGCGAAAAGCTTACTGAGTTATTTATGGGCAGTAAATGGGATTATAAAGAAATCGAAGAATATCTCAGTGACATTGATATTGTATACTATTGTCTTGGTGTATATACTGGGTCCGTTAACAAAGAAATGTTCATTAAACTGACGTTAGACTTTCCATTAGAATTAGCACAAGTATTAATTGCTAAATCGCCAAATTGTCGATTTTGTTTACTTAGTGGTCAAGGAGCTGATAGAACTGAAGACTCCCAGGTATTATTCGCTAAATATAAGGGCATGATTGAGAATAAGATTTCAGCTTTAGGATTCAAATCCTTTCACAGTTTTAGACCAGCATATATTTATCCTGTTAATAAAAGAAAAGAGCCAAACATAGCCTATACTTTTTTTAGATTGATTTATCCTTTTGTTAGTAAAATATTACCTAATAAGACTGTAAAGTCAACCACTCTGGCAAACACAATATTCGAGGTAGGTATTAACGGACATGAGAAGGAAGTATTAGAAAATATTGATATCCTAAGATATTAGACGTCTATTGACTTAAAGTTAGTCTCAAAAATTACAATCATGAAAAGAGTCATTAAAAACAGTTGGGAATCAGTTATTGAAGAAGAGGTTAATTCTCATATGAAGCGTAAAATTATTCATGGGGAAAAACTTATGATTGTAAAAATGAGGTTCAAGAATGGATTTATAGTTCCTATGCACTCACATATAAATGAACAGATTACTCAAGTAAGTAAGGGTACAATTAGATTTTGGCTTAATAGTGAAGAATCAGATCCGATAGACATAAATGAAGGAGAGTTTATAATTATACCAGGAGGTGTACCCCACAAGGCTTTGATGATTGGTGAAGTTGAAGAAACTGACACTTGGGCCCCGCCTAGAGAAGATTGGCTAAATGGGACAGATGATTACCTAAAACAATAATCATGGATTTTGGGTTACTAAATAAGGGTGCTTTGATCATGGCATCTAGTAAGGGATTAGGTAAAGCTGTTGCTTTAGAATTGGCTAAAGAGGGTTGTAATGTGGTAATATGTGGTAGGAATATTGATACTTTAAAAAATTCATCAGAAGAAATTTCATCTAAATCTGGTAGGGAATGTTTCTATGTTCAAGGTGATATCACTTCAGAAAATGATAGGAAGCGTATTCTTTCTTATTCTAGATCAAAGATTGAAACTATTGATGTTTTAGTAACAAATTCAGGTGGTCCAAAACCTGGTAATTTTGATGATCATGATAATGAAGATTGGAGTGATGCCTATAGTTTGTTGATTGAAAGTACAGTTAGTATGATTAGAGGTGTTTTACCAGACATGAAAGAACGAAACTGGGGTAGAATAATTACGATAACATCTCAGGCAGTGAAGCAACCTCTTGAAGGATTAATTTTATCAAATTCAATTCGATCTGCGATACTTGGATTAGTTAAAACTCTGTCTATTGAATTGGGTAAATACAATATTACAGTGAATAATGTATTACCAGGTTATACACTAACAGATCGTTTGGAAAATCTGATTAGACAGAGAGGAACTTCACTGGAGAATATTTCAGTTAACGTGCCATTGAAAAGAGTTGGCTTACCAAATGAGTTCGCAGCAGCAGTTGCATTCCTAGCAAGTGAAAAGGCAAGCTATATCACAGGGATATCATTACCGATTGATGGTGGCTGGATAAAAGGTATCTGAATCATTAGAAGATTACTAGTAATGAAATCTGATAATCATTTTTCAGTCATCAAGGTATAAATCCCATAACCTGTAACTGCGGCACCTACGTAAAGAATACCTTTCAGAATAATTTGAATCTGAACGTAAAAAGGCATCATATTACTTATTGTAGAACTTGTTGTTATTATTGAAATAAGTGCACAAATAATCCCAGTGATAATATATGTATATCCCTTATTCATTTTTTTTGGATTTAATAATTTGATAAATACCAGCTACAAATAAAATTAATCCAGATAATGAAAGAGTTGTACTTAACATTCTTGCCGGTTCATCTATTGCTTCGATATAATCTTGTATACCTATAATACAAACTAGGACTCCAGCCAAAAGAACAACTATACCTTTTACCATATTTTAAATCAATTAATCGTTACTTTTATTTGACACTATAATTGAGTGCTACTAATAAAACTAGTTTAATAGAATGATTCTGTTAAAACAAGAATATAATTTTTCTTTATGAATATAAATTCATTTGTACTCCGCTTATCTGTGCTATTTACTCTATTTTTCTTTTCGTGTAAACAAACGCCAACAAATATATTAGAAAATAATAACTCAGGATTTGTACCAGATGATGGTGAAGCTTTATTCATATTGGGTCAAGCTAATGAACAGCATATGAGGGACTACTTGAGTGAGGTTAGGGGGACACCTTTACCTGCTGGTTTTGCATTTTATACAAGCCTTAGCGGGAGTAAACCATTAGAAGATATGAGTAGATACATAACTTTCATGAAAGGTTATCCTAACACGATGCTTCAATTAGCTATTTGGACTGGTGAAAGGAGATGGGGCAATCCAGGTTATTATCTTGATGAAATTATTGAAGGTAAATATGACGAAAATATAATCACACTAGCTGATGCATGTAAAAGTTTGGATAGACCAATATTTATAAGGTTTGGGTATGAATTTGATGGGCAGCATAATGCTTATCCACCAGATAAATATAAAGCAGCATATAAGTATTTTGTGGATATGATGAGAAGTCAGAATGTAGATAATGTTGCTTATGTTTGGCATTCATGGGGAGTGAGTCCATATTATGGAACTGAAGATTATCCAGAATATTATCCACAACTAACTACAGATGTGACTCATGAATTATGGTATCCTGGAGATGATTATGTTGATTGGCTTGCCGTTTCAATATTTGGCTCTGGATGGGGAAATTTAAACACTAATTCAACTATGGGTTATTTTGTGCAATTCGCAAATAGTCATGATAAACCTATCATGATAGCTGAGTCAGCAGCCATTAAAACTGGAAATAACAGAGATCCAAATTGGGTTATTCCAACTAATACATGGTTCGCTAATGTTTTTACATTTATTCATCAAAATGACGCAGTAAAGGCGTTTACCTACATAAACGTGGATTGGGAAGCTGATAATTCAACCACAACTTGGGGAGATACGAGGATTCAAAATTCAGTTCAAAGTGCCCAAGACTATTGGTCAAATAAGATTGGGACTCTCATTCATGCGGAAGAGAATCTTTTCGATAAACTTGGTTATAAGTAACTAGATTAACAATCTAGCAGCATACAACTCTTGTATTTGGACTATTTCAATAAGCATTATTGTAAGCGCTTTTTTATATATTTCAGTGGCGTTTATTGGTTACTTTCAATATTAATAATTAGGAGTGAAATGTCTACTATATGCCTGAAAGTTATTTCAATTAATATCACTTGTTTATCCTAATGTCAGAGACAATCCAATCATATCAAAGCAAAAATAAGATCCGGATAATTACCGCAGCAAGCTTGTTCGATGGGCATGATTCTACGATTAATATTATGCGGCGTATTTTGCAAAGTAGCGGAGCGGAGGTGATCCATTTGGGGCATAACCGTAGCGTTCACGAGATTGTACATTGTGCTATTCAAGAGGATGTTCAAGGCATAGCGCTGAGTTCGTATCAAGGTGGGCATATGGAGTATTTTAGCTATATGATGGAGCTTCTTAGCCAGCAAAATGCCAATCATATTAAGGTGTTTGGAGGTGGCGGTGGGGTTTTCACAGAGGAAGAGATACGCATACTTGAATCACGTGGGGTAAGCAAGATTTTTTCCGTGGATGATGGTGCAGCGATGGGACTGCAGGGTATGATTAACCATATCTTGGAGCATTGTGATTTTGATCCTTTGGATGTAGGAAGTATCGATCTTAGCGGGATTTCGCGCCGTGATCATGCTACCTTGGCTCGGTGCATCAGTAGTCTTGAGAACAAGGGCCATCTGGTTGATGCTGCTGCTCGGGTAAATGATGCTGCTCGGGCTGATGCTGTTCGGGTTGATGCTGTTCGGGTTGATGAAATCACACAGGCCATGGCATCCAAATCCGAGGCTATGATTCCTGTTATTGGGATTACTGGAACGGGAGGCGCGGGGAAGAGTTCGTTGACGGATGAGTTGGTGAGACGTTTTTTGTCAGAGTTCCCACAGAAAACAATCGGAATCGTATCAGTGGACCCATCACGGGTAAAGACCGGGGGAGCCCTATTGGGTGATCGTATCCGGATGAATAGTATCGATACCGACCGAGTATTTATGCGAAGTATGGCCACACGAGCATCGGATAGGGCGATCAGCGCGGCACTAAAAGATGTGATTAATCTGTACCGGATGGCGGGCTTTGATCTCATCGTTGTAGAGACGAGTGGCATTGGGCAGAGTGGAGCTGAGATTGTGGATCTGACGGATCTTCAGTTATATGTGATGACCAGTGAATTTGGTGCGGCCACACAGCTCGAGAAAATTAATATGTTGGACTTAGCGGATTTGATTGTGTTGAATAAGTTTGAAAAGAAAGGATCCGCGGATGCTTTGCGGGATATTCGTAAGCAACTTCAACGAAATTCAGGACAATGGCACCGTGATTTGGCCGATATGCCAGTGTATCCTACCATCGCATCACAGTTTAATGACGAAGGAGTGAATCGCCTGTTTAGTGCATTGATCGATACAATTAATAGCTACTACGGTCTAGAATGGACTACCTCGGTGTATACACGCTCAGAGCCGGCTACGGCCATTCATACTCAGGCAATTATACCGGCTAGCAGAGTGAGGTATTTATCGGAGATTGCGGAGACAGTGCGTAGTTATCATAAATGGGTGCAGCAACAAATGGAGCTGGCGAGCAAGTGGGGGCAACTTCGGGGAAGCATTGAACAGTTGGAGCTAGTGGTGGCGGATGAAGGGGGTTTTGCGAATGAATTTCAAGCAACGGACGCTCGAAGGACGCGGGCGCATCAACCAGAGGGTACACATGAACCAGAGGGAATGGGCGTGGATAGAGTCCTTTTGCAACGTTTAGGCGAGCTTTTAGATCAATGCCAACGGCAATTAGACTCCGAATCGCTGCAGGTTCTCGAGGGGTGGGATGATTGGGTTGCTGAGCATGCACCGATTCAACATCTAAATCATGAACGGGTGGGTGAAAAAAGGGAACATGAACGATATAGGACGTCTTTGAGTGGGCTCATGATCCCGCGTGTGGCCCTGCCTAAAACTACCGATCCAGCTGAGCGACTTCGGTTCGCCTTTAAGGAGAACATTCCAGGCTATTTTCCTTACACAGCGGGGGTATTTCCTTTGAAACGAGAGGGGGAGGATCCAACACGGATGTTTGCGGGGGAAGGAACGCCGGAGCGCACCAATAAACGCTTTCATTATTTGAGCGCTGATATGCCAGCAAGTAGGCTTTCTACCGCTTTTGATTCGGTTACTTTATATGGTGAAGACCCGGATTTTCGGCCAGATATTTTTGGGAAAATTGGTAATTCTGGAGTGAATATCTGTACGCTGGACGATATGAAAAAGCTGTATGCTGGATTTGAGCTGACCTCTCCAACTACCTCCGTTTCGATGACCATTAATGGACCTGCTCCGATCATATTGGCTATGTTTATGAACACGGCGATTGATCAGCAGGTGGAACGTTATTTGAAAGCTGAGGGTGAGTGGGAGCAGGCTTTGCAAACGGTGAAAGCTTCTTTTGAACAGGCCGGGCTGCAAGCGCCTGAATATGCTGGATTGTTGCCGGAGGGCAATGATGGTTTTGGACTGGGTACGCTTGGTATTTCGAAAGATGCATTGGTAGATCCCGAGGTGTATGAACGAATCAAGCGTGAGACATTGCAGGTGGTGCGTGGGACGGTGCAAGCGGATATTTTGAAGGAGGATCAAGCACAGAATACCTGTATTTTTTCTACAGAATTTGCTCTGAAGATGATGGGGGATGTGCAGGCGTATTTTACTGAGTACCATGTTCGGAATTATTATTCGGTATCAATTTCTGGGTATCATATAGCGGAGGCGGGAGCAAATCCCATTACCCAAGCAGCCTTCACTCTAGCCAATGGCTTTACTTATGTGGAATATTATTTAGCTAGGGGGCTCAAAATTGATGATTTCGCTCATAATCTATCCTTCTTCTTTAGTAATGGATTAGATCCAGAATATGCGGTGATTGGCAGGGTTGCTCGGCGAATTTGGGCTGTTGCAATGAAAAAGGAATATGGTGCTAACGATCGCTCCCAAAAGCTTAAGTATCATATACAAACCAGTGGGCGATCATTGCATGCAAAAGAAATTCAGTTTAATGATATTCGGACGACCTTACAGGCCTTGTTAGCGGTGTATGACAATTGTAATTCACTCCATACCAACGCCTATGATGAGGCCATAACCACGCCTACCGAAGAATCTGTTCGACGGGCGCTTGCGATTCAGATGATCATCAATAAAGAATTGGGAACGGCTAAAAACGAAAACCCTAATCAGGGGTCTTATTTTATTGAGGAGCTTACCGATTTAGTGGAGGAAGCTATTTTACAAGAATTTGACCGATTAACCGATAGAGGTGGAGTGCTTGGAGCCATGGAAAGCATGTATCAACGCGGGAAAATTCAGGATGAGAGTTTGCATTATGAAACCAAGAAGCATTCTGGAGAGCTGCCCATTGTTGGGGTAAACATGTTCATGAGTGATCATGAGGCACAGGAGGCTGGGACTACCGAACTCATTCGGTCTACCGAAGAAGAAAAGCAGCAACAAATAGCGCAATTGGCGTTGTTTTTTGAGCGAAATAAGCAAAGCTCGGACGAAGCACTAGACCAACTAAAGAAGGTGGCCCGCACAAACGGTAATATTTTTTCCGAGTTGATGGAGACGGTAAAGGTGGCTAGTTTGGGTCAGATTTCACGAGCTTTATATGAGGTGGGAGGTCAGTACCGCCGTAATATGTAAGTGGGTGGTATTGTCAAAATAGATGTCATAAAAAAACCTGACAGTCTTTTGACCGCCAGGTATGTGACTTATTACCACAATTAATTGAATTATTCTTCTACTGGTACTCCTATTGCTCCAACTCTCGGCGACCAATGGGAATGCATTATTTTCCACCCCATACTTGTTTTTACCCAAGTTTGAGAAGCTCTTGTTGCATAGGGTACATTTTGTTCTCCACCTTCGAAACTAATACTACCGTCGGTATTGAATACAACTACCGCTGTGGTCTGATCCGCAGAGTACGAGACGGAATGATTTGACATAACGAATTCGTCAAAGTCCCAACCATCTCCAGAATTTTCAATATTATCTTGTGTTTGAACAATGAGAGCAGTCCCATTTGAATTGAAAACTGTTGTTTCAAAATCTGTACTCATGAAAGCATTTGCGTCTTCAAAATCATTATTGATATAAGCAAGTTGAAAATTTTGAGAGTGTTCGATTAATGTTTGACTTAGAATAGCTTTATCTTCTAGCACCGGTTCGGTATTGGATACGCAACCTATGAATAAAAGTATGGATAGTAAAAGCAAGTGTTTCATTGTAATTTTATTTGGTTAGTAAGAAAGAAATTAAGGAAATAGTAACCTTTTCGTTGGAATATCCCTAAGACATTGGAGCCTGATTTTATAAATTGAGATAATTAACGTCCGTCGCAACTCGCTCTAGCGTCGATATCTGGAGTCAAGCGTATGTTGGCTATGCCAATATCTGTCATTGCCTCGGATTTAATCACAAAAGCTGAGCTTATAGTTGACATGTCAACTCCCAGGTTATCAAAACAACTAAGGCTTACACTGAATTCATACCAATCTGAATCTAGCTCTACGGGCAAGGTGGCATCACAGCTGGCATTCTCGTCGCATTGACCAACTTGAATAGTAGTCGTACCATTGAAGGACTTGGCACTAAAGCTTAGTTCCATGGCTCCATTTGATTCTCTGGCCAAGCTAGTTGGCGAAGCCGTCGATATTCGCACGTAATCTCCATTGGTTTGGGTCCAGTTGATGCGCAGGGCATCCTCTTGGGCTTGATAGTCTGCTTTGCTTACGATAAGACCTCCAACTGAGGTCGGATAGCTGGCAATTTGTTTATCGAGTTCACCCGAATCTAGCCATAAACTCCAAGGTGCAACTGCTGCCCCTTTGGTAAAGAATTCCCCAGTGGAAGCAATGGTAGTATTTTCTAGACCCGAAATTTCGGGTAAGGTTGGAAGTTGTTCTTGACTGGTGTAAGTAAGGCCGTATCCTAGTTCAAATAAGGTTTCTGAATCTTCAGATACCACAGCAGACGCGGGCCAACTAAAGGATAGTGAACCAGTGAAGTCATAGGATGAATCTGCCTGGAACAACAAATCGGCTACTCCACCACCTTCGCTTCCTGGCAACCAAGCTGCTACAAAAGCATCGGAATTGTTAATTTCTGGATTAGTCCACATAGGGCGGCCAGATAGGAATACCGATACCACCGGAATATTTTCTGACTGGTACTCTGCCAATAGGCTAACATCAAATCCGTTAGGCTCGAAATCGAGATGTTCCCGGTCTCCTTGAAATTCAGCGTAGGGATCTTCTCCATAGACGGCGATTACCGCATCTACCGGGTAGGGAACTTCGCCTGTCTCGGAGTAGATGACCCGGCCGCCGGCTGCATTAACCAGTTGGCGGATGCCTTCTAAGATGGATTCGCCATTGGGGAATTCGTCGTTGGTATGGCCGGTGCCTTGCCAAGAGAGCGTCCATCCACCACTGGTTTTGGAAATGCTGTTGGCTCCATCACCAACCACCAAGATGGTTGAACTGGAATTTAAGGGTAGGGTTTGGCTGTTATTTTTTAGTAACACCATAGATTCTCTGACCGCTTGTCGAGCAACGGCACGATGTTCGGCTAAGCCGAGTTGAGTCTCATTGCCTGCATTCATTCTTTGGCTGGGTAGTCCTTTTTCAAAAATACCAGAGGCTAGTTTAACGCGAAGTATTCTGCGTACCGCATCGTCTAGTCGTTCGGTGCTTATGGTGCCATCTTGTACTTGAGCCAGGGTATTTTCGTATAAGCCTTTCCAGCTATCGGGTGCCATAAACATATCTACGCCAGCATTGAAGGATTGCGCACAGTCGGTGTTGGTGCAGCCTGGTACCTGTCCGTGCCCATTCCAATCGCCCACAACAAACCCATTGAACCCCATTTTACCTTTAAGTACGTCGGTGAGTAGTTCTTTGTCGCCGTGTAATTTTCGGCCGTTCCAGCTGTTGAAGGAGGCCATTACCGTTTGCACACCTGCGGGAATCGCACTGTAGTAGCCAGCTGCATGTACATCGCTGAGTTCTTTTTCGGAAATTTTAGCATCGCCTTGATCTACCCCGTTTTCGGTGGCTCCATCGGCCACGAAGTGTTTAGCGCTCGAAATAACGGTGCCTTGACCCATAAATTCATCGGTGCCAACGGCGCCTTGTAAGCCGATTACTATTCGGTCGCCATATGAATGTACAATGGCTGGGTCTTCGGAAAACCCTTCATAGCTGCGACCCCATCGCAGATCTTGCGGGACGGCTAGGGTAGGGGCAAAAGTCCAATCATGACCAGAAACGGTTAGTTCGTGAGCGGTGATGCGAGCGATTTCTTGGATTAAGTCTGGATTGCGAGCTGCTCCTAAACCGATGTTATGAGGGAATACAATCGCCCCTTCTAAGTTTGCATGCCCGTGAACCGCGTCTATACCTAATATAATAGGTATTGCTATTTCAACACCTTGGGTGTCGATGGAGGCCTCGAAGTAGGCATCAGCCATTTCAACCCAAGTATCGGCATTGGCATAGGGAAGCGGGCCAGGTGCTGAATTACCACCACTTAGCACGGAGCCTAACCGATATTTTTTCACGTCTTCTGGAGTGACCGATGAATTGTCGGCTTGAATGACTTGCCCGACCTTTTGTTCTAGGGTGAGTTTGGGTAATATCTCATCGATTTGTGCCTCAATGGCGGGGTCGAGGGGGAGAGGCTCTAAGGTAGTCCAAGGGTCCTGTGATGTATTGGAGCAACTGCCTATTACCAATATTAAAACCGAATAAATGAAAAGATTATGACTTTGTGTATACATTCGATGTATGATTTAACAATTGTTAAGTAATTAAGGACTAAAGGATAAACATTAATTGTGTTATTTTCCTTAAATTGAGAATTAAAAAGGGTTAATATGAGATTTTTTCGTAGTTATGATATTGGTAGTTGTATTTACATGTTCCTAATACTGTTTTATGCGCAACAGGTAGTTGCTCAATCTATACTTGTTGATGAGGATATGTCAGATTGGGATGATATTGCAGAATATACCCAAGAGAGTATGGGAGACATTGGGACTGGAGAATTAGACATCAAAAGTGTAAAAATACATGATGACGATAGATTTATTTATTTCCTCATAGTATTGGATTCGGAAATTCTTCTTCAACAATTCAATGATTTGAGCCTTTATATAGATACGGATAATAATAAAGATACAGGTGTAAAACTGGAGGATATCGGTTATGAATTACAGTTTAACTTTGGTGACCGCAAAGGAGAGGTTTACTTGGATGGGAATTATACGATAAGCTCGTATGATATAGGTTTAGTTTCTGCGCCAACTGTTACTTCCTATTTTTTTGAAATAAAAATGAATAAGAAAACAGAAATAAATGGTATAAAACTATTTAACTCTGATACCCTTGCATTTGTTTTTCAAACTCAGGCGTCTGGTGGTGATTTAGCGCCTAATAACCCTTCAAGTGTATCATATACTTTAAAAAATGGCAAATCAGACTTTAATTCATTTATATTTTTAGATAGAGAGACGGAATTTGATCTAAGGTTTTTATCCTATAATGTATACCGAGATTATTTATTTGATCTTGAGGGTAGAGACAGTTTTAGACGCATATTTCAATTTATTGAACCAGATATAATTGGACTTCAAGAGGTATATGATAACTCTGGTGAAGATGCTGCATCACTAATACAAGAATTTCTGGGGGGACAATGGTACAGTGGTGATGTGGGAAATGACAATTTACTGGTAAGTCGCTATCCTATTATTAAGCAAAAAGCGATAAAAGGTAATGCAGCTTATTTAGTTAAAGTTGAAGACAATATATCTTTTCAAAATGTATTGGTGATTGTCGCACATCCACCTTGTTGTTCAAACGATCAAGGTCGTCAAGATGAAATAGATGCATTTATGGCATTTTTAAGAGAATCTAAAGATGGTGGAGAATTTGATATAGCTGAAAATACTCCCATAGTTATTGTTGGTGATATGAATCTAGTAGGTCTAAATCAGCAGGTCAAGACAATGCTTACAGGAGATATCATAAATGAAATTAAATATGGCCAGGATTTTTCACCTGATTGGGATGGAACAGCATTAGAAGATGTAAAGCCCTTTAATCCTGGAATGCCTACAACATTTACTTGGTATAATGAAAATTCTTCTTTTGGGGCAGGAAGATTAGATTATATAGTGTATTCGGGTTCAGTTTTAGAGTTAGGAACTAGTTTTTCATTGCATAGTAAAACATTACCCCAAGAATTTCTTGATACTACTTATTTACAAAGAAATGATACCTATGAAGCATCTGACCATCTACCTGTAGTTGCAGATTTCAGAATCAAAGAAATAACAAATTCAGAGCTAGATAGTGAAAAGTCAAAATCAGTAAGATTACATCAGAACTACCCAAATCCATTTAACTCATCAACAACAATCTCATATACAGTTGATAAATCTTCATACATTGAGCTTATAATAATAAATAGCATTGGACAAACTGTATCATCGTTAGTGAATAGAGTACAGCAATCTGGTAATTATACTGTCAATTTTGATGCTTCGGGATTATCAAGTGGAATTTATACGTATTCATTAAGAGCAGATGGGCTTGATATGAGTAAGATAATGACGCTTGTAAAGTAGGATTAGTAATTTCTCCTCAATTTTGAGTTGCATATAACTCAATTATCAACATTATTTAGTAATTGAGTAGACTAGTAATGGAACTAATAATTGCTTCAAAAGTTTATATGTTTGTCTTAGACTTATTCAAAGGTCCAAATATATTCAAATGTTCAATCATAGCATCTCATATGAATCTTATAATTATAGGCCATCCGGATAAAGCCTCCTTTTGCTACAATGGTATTCTTAAAACAATAACAAAACGCTTCGATTACTGGTCACAAGAATATGAGGTTATTGATTTATACGAAGATAAATTTTCACCGTCGAGATGGTATAAAAATCAGGATGATGTTAAAAAATATCAAGATTTAGTCAAGAAATCGGATCGTATTTACTTCATTTCGCCAGTTTGGTGGTTTCGGTGTACTCCATTACTTGAAGGTTTTTTTGATCAGGTTTTCTCACCAGGTTTTGCTTATAAATTTGTGCCATTAACTCAGACCTACGGTATCCCTATGCCTCTATTAGGGGATAAAAAAGTTCGCACTTATTTAACCCATGGCTCCCCGAGACTCCCTGTACTCACCTTGTATGTTAATTCTGTTAGACTAAGGTTAGAGATGGGTGTTTATTCTTTTGTATTCGGGTGGTTTAAAACTAAAACTACTCAATTTTGGAGTGTACCATTTATCTCAAATAAAAAACGAGTAAAATATTTAGAGCAAGTTCGAAGACACATAGATAAAGATGTTAAAAAAGACGTGGCAAGAGTGAATAAATTATAAATTGACTAATGATTTCCAAAAGTTCAGAACTAAATTATACGTTGAAATTCGAATATAAGGAACAATAATTATGAGACTGTTAATACTAAGCTTTCTACTCATTTCTACACAGCTATACAGTCAAGATAGCAGCGCCACAGCACTACCATTTTCTAAGGGTGTTAACCTGACCAATTGGTTTCAGGCTAGCTCTCCAGGGAGTATAGATTTTTCAAAGTATACCTATGAAGACTTTTCCGATATAAAGTCGCTAGGGATAGATGTCATTCGTTTACCCATTAACCTGCATTCGATGACCCTTGGTGATCCTGATCAAACATTAGATCCACTGTTTTTATTCTTTCTGGATCAAGTAATCACATGGGCAGAGGAGCTGGACCTTTATCTAATTTTAGACAATCATACCTTTGATCCGAGTGATGCTACAGACCCACAAATTGGTGATATTTTAAACCCGGTATGGGTGCAAATGGCCCAACATTTCAGTAGCCGTTCAGAAAAAATATTATATGAAATTTTGAATGAACCTCATGGAATTTCTCACGAGCTTTGGAATTCCATACAAGGTGAAGTAATTGAAACCATTCGTTCGGTCGACTCAACCCATACCATTATTGTAGGTGGTGCAGATTACAATAGTTATAATAGCTTGTCTAAGTTGCCCGTCTACGATGATAATAATCTTATTTATACTTTTCATTTCTACGATCCTTTTGTACTTACGCATCAGGGAGCAAGTTGGACGACCCCTTCGATGACCGATTTAGGGGGCATACCTTTTCCTTATGAGGCGAGTGCAATGCCTAGATTTCCAACCTCTCTACAAGGGACGTGGGTTCAGGGAGCCTTTAACAACTACAATAATGAGGGAAATGCTAACTTCATAAAGCAGAAAATCGATATTGCGGTTGCATTTTCGCAGCAAAGAGGAGTTCCGGTTTTCTGCGGAGAATTTGGAGTGTACATACCAAATAGTGATAATGAAAGCCGGGTAAATTGGTATAAGGTTGTGGTAGATTATTTAAATGAATCGGGCATTGCATGGACTATATGGGACTATCATGGTGGCTTTGGAGTTTTTGAAGAAGGTGGAGAGGGTTTATTTGATCACGATCTAAATGTACCCTTACTAGAGTCACTGGGTCTAAACGTTCCTCCACAGACCGATTACATAATTAGCCCCGATAGCAGTGGCTTTGAATTTTATACGGACTACATAGGGCAAGGAGTTCAAGGTTCACACTCTATAAATAATGGCTCGCTAGAGTTCTATCATTCGGAGACGAAATGGGAAGGCGAGTTTAGTATATACTGGGCTGGATCTACTCAATATGAATCCATTGGGTTTAACTTAGTCCCAAATAAAGATATGAGCCAACTGGTCAATGCATACGATCTTTTGTTCTATGTAAAGGGAACTGAACCGACGTCCTTTGATCTTAGATTTATTGACACAAAAAGGACAGATATCGAAGACAGACCTTGGAGAATGAACTTGAGGGTTAATCCGAATGATTTATTATGGAACGGTGAATGGGAAGAGGTACGCATTCCATTGAGTAGTTTCACAGAAATGGGTAGTTGGGACGAGAATCAATGGTTTAATCCTCAGAACGATTATGATTGGACTGCTGTAGATGTTTTCCAAATAGTCTCTGAAACCGGAGCAATGGGTATCGCTGAGTTGTGGTTCGATTTTATTCGTATAGTGGAAAAAGGTAAGTATGAGGTTAGTACACAGCCCGTTAGTGACTTCGTGGATTACCAATTACATCAAAATTATCCAAATCCTTTTAACCCGACTACTCAGATACAATATAATATGCCAGTTCCAGCTCAAGTAACCCTTGAAGTTTTTAACAGTCTAGGTCAAAAGGTTATGGAGCTTGTGAATAGTCAAAAGCCTGCTGGATATCACATAGAAATTTTTGATGCTACTAGGTTATCAAGTGGCGTATATTTTTATAAACTAACGACACCATCGTTTACTGAAACTAAGAGAATGCTTTTGATAAAATAGATGTCTGAATTCAAAATTTAAATTTTGACTTATGTCTGACAACTTTATGCCGATAATTTAGTATTAATTAATGGCATTTATAGTGAATAAACTCATCTTCATATCAATTATAGCTATTTTGTTTGTCCAGTGTGGTACTGAGACTAATCAGTCGTTCACTGTTAATACATTGGTAGTACCAACTGAAGGAGGTACTATTACAATATTTCCAGAAAAAAATGCTTTTCAGGCAGGTGATGAAATCTCAATAACTGCAGTTCCTGATACAGGGTATATTTTTCATGATTGGACTAACGATTCTACTCTAAGTAAAAATCCATTAAATATTAGAGTAACTGATGATATTAATTTAGTAGCTGAATTTCGATTAAAGTCATATCCGTTGACAGTCACAGTAGAAGGTCAGGGGGAAGTTTTTGAACGGGTATTACCCAAAAAATCAACGGAATATGTACACAGTACACATATTGAGTTAAGGCCTAATGCTAAGACAGGATGGGAGTTCAAAGAGTGGAAAGGAGATATAGCTAGTACAGATTCTGTATTAATTTTAGAAATCACTGAAGAAATCAATATAACTGCTGTATTTGAATTAAAATCTTACCCATTAACTGTTACGATAATTGGTAGTGGAGAAGTTACTGATTCAATTGTGGTCGAGAAAGCTAAAGACTTTGAACACGGTACAAAAGTATCATTATCTGCCAAGGCTAATAAAAATTGGATATTTTTAGAATGGTCAGGGGATATTTCAGATACTACATCATCTATTGTGTTTACAGTTAATGAGCCTGTAGAAATTATAGCAACTTTTCAGCAATTCTGGTTAATGGAAAATGGCATAACCATTGACTGTGCTAATGCTTCTATAGGGGATAAAGGTTTTATCAAAGGTGTACAGTATACAAAAAGATCAGCATCTCAGATTACTTCAGAAAATGCTTCTTTATCATGCACCAGTGGTATTACAGATATGTCGGAGTTATTTCAAGATAAAGCTTCATTCAACGGTGATATTTCACATTGGGATGTTTCATCTGTTTCTTCTATGGAAAATATGTTTTTTGGTGCTATAGAATTCAATACTGACATTAGTGTTTGGGATGTATCTAACTTGACAAATATGGCGGGTATTTTTGCGAATACTAAATTTAATATGGATTTGAGTGAATGGTTATTAACAAGTGTGATAAATATGTCAGGTACTTTTGAAAATTCACAATTCAATCAAGATATTTCTAATTGGGATGTATCCAATGTTGTACTGATGGAAAACATGTTCGGAAATTCAGATTTCAATAAAGATATTTCCAATTGGGATGTATCTAATGTAATTGATATGAGTAATATGTTTAAAGGAGCAGCTTTTAATCAAAATATTATAAGCTGGAACGTGCAATCAGTTACTAATATGGAGAGTATGTTTGATTCCTCATTGTTCAATCAGGATTTAAGTGCATGGCAAGTAATCAATGTCAAGAATATGGTCAGTATGTTTGCTAATTCTGTTTTTAACAAAACAATTAGTTCGTGGCGGGTATCAAATGTTACTAGTATGAAAGATATGTTTAAGAATTCAGAGTTTAATCAGTCAATTAGTACCTGGGATGTTTCAAATGTTATTAACATGGAGGGTATGTTTGAAAATTCATCATTCAATCAGCCAATTAATAACTGGAACATTAGCAATGTAACAAACATTAAAAACATGTTTAAATCCACTCTATTTAATCAAAATATAGGTGGTTGGAATACGAGTAATGTGACACAAATATCAGGTCTATTTGAAGATGCTATAGCATTTAACCAAGATATCAATAATTGGGATGTATCAAAGGTTACAGATTTGAGTCGGGTTTTTTCTGGTGCTACTAATTTTAATAAACCAATTGATACTTGGGATGTTTCTAAGGTGACAAGTATGTCATCAATGTTTAACGATGCAATTGCTTTTGACCAAGATCTATCTTTTTGGGATGTTTCTAAAGTTGAAAAGATGGATAGTACATTTTTTAATGCCGCGATATTCAATCAAAACATAAGTAACTGGCAAGTTTCCGAGGTTCTTGACATGAAATTCATGTTCAGTGGTTCAAAATTGTTTAACCAAGATTTAGGAAATTGGAATGTAGGGTCAGTCCTTGATATGTCAGGAATGTTTAATGGTGCAAAATCTTTTGACCAAGAGTTAATAGACTGGTGTGTATCAACAATAATTGTTGAACCTAATTTCTTTTCATTTGACTCAGCGTTGAAGACTGAAAATAAACCTTTGTGGGGAACTTGTCCAACTAATTGAGCTACAACTAATTATATTTGCAATAAAGATATTTTTTGATTTTATTTATTTTATACATTTATACATAAGTAATATATAAATATTGAGATAGTGACTAGGCTCACAAATTAGTTATAAGTCATGTTTAAAATAAAATTAATTAAAGTATACCTGATTGTATCTTTATTATTTGTTACATGCAGCAAAGAATCAGATTCTAATGGTGATTGTCTTTCAGAACCAGATTTGAATAAAGTATGTACTAAGCAGTATGTACCCGTTTGCGGTTGTGATGGAAAAAGTTACCCTAATGCTTGTTTAGCTAAAGCGAGCGGGGTAAATAGTTATTCACAAGGAGAATGTAATTCTCAAGTAGATTAGATTTCTAAAATTTTACTACTTCAGTATCATTGATTTAGACAGGAAAGTTTAAGGATGAAGTAGGCGCTAATTAAACCTTGAATACTTTTTTAGCTACTCAATCAAGTTAGCAATTTGCGATTATTATCAATCTATATCTATTTATCTCAATGTATTATATTGTTAGTAATGCATCATTCTAAATTAAATAATCCCACTAATATATTATGATAATAAGCACAACTGAAACCATTCCAGGTAAAGAAATAATTGAAATCCGTGGAATAGCTAGAGGTTCCACAGTAAGGGCTAGAAATGTTGGTCGTGATATTTTTGCAAGTATCAAAAACCTAGTAGGTGGTGAAATTGAAGAGTATACTAAACTTCAAGCAACATCTAGAGAACAGGCTTTATCAAGAATGATTGAAGATGCAAATAATCTTGATGCTGATGCAATTGTAAATGTAAGATTTATGACATCCGTAATAGCTCAAGGAGCAGCCGAAGTTCTTGCATATGGTACGGCAGTAAAGATTAAATAAATAAGTCTAATATGTGGCGAATGATAATTCTTAGTATTTTTATTGTTTTATTAGTTGTAGCAATAATCAATCGCGTGAATAAATCACAACAAGAGAACTTTGAAGAGCGGGATAATTGAAATCAATCTAATTCTAATTTAATCTACTTGGTTCAACAAATATGAATCGTTGGTAATCAGACATATACTCACAAATTATTTTACAGTTAGATATAATTATCGAATTTTGAGAGATAGATGTTTTAGAATTCCTAATGTTTTTGGTGAATCTTTGGTTGATACAAAAATATGGTCATGATAGTACCCTGCAATCACGTTGCAACTGATTCCATTGTCTGCTAGTTCAGTTGTAAATAATGAAGTTAGGCCAACAGCGTTAAGTGATGAATGTACTTCTAAAGTTATCCAGCTAGCAATAAAATTATATCTTAAACCCAATTGGTCTGCTCTGCTTCTTTCCAATATAAGGGTAAATCCTTCCTTTTCCTTGAAAGTACATATTACCTCGCTGGTATTTAATAACTCAATGTTTTTAATGGAGGTAAAAACATATTCACCATCATTTAGTTTAGGAGATAAGCCTTTTATTAATTTATTCAGATCACTTTCACCATCAATCATAGATACTGAGATTATTTTTTCTCTGGCTAAAGATAATATGTAGCGTCATATAAACCATAGAGAGACAATATTAAATAGTATATCTAATTACTAGAGATTCTCTCTAATAATAGTCTAGCTTCTGATACATTTAAAGTGATAAGGCGATTGAATACGGCATTTAATTCTTTTTGAATATCTGTATCATTAGAATACTCCTTTCTAGCCAAGTATAAATTATCGGTATATTGAATAATATTATTGGAGCCTTGCAAATTAGATTTTTAGTATATTTTTATACTATAATTTTACCTACCCTCTGATCCAATATTCAGCAATATTAATCCTCAAATTGATCCCTACATTTACAGTACAAGAAAAA
>ERZ802822.816-NODE-816-length-20926-cov-22.563624_pt1 | contig 20926 bp, 22 predicted proteins | sample MGYA00345649_ERZ802822 | MGnify/ENA primary metagenome ERZ802822 (study PRJEB30503, sample SAMEA104212359) | marine metagenome | biome: Westerlies Biome; feature: [SRF] surface water layer (ENVO:00010504) within the epipelagic zone...; material: water...
ATTGGTGCGATGGCTCTTGGAACGTCTACAATCAAACCAGTCGATATGATTGCTGGACCGGGAAACGCATTTGTGGCTGAAGCTAAACGCCAGTTGTCGGGACGAGTAGGCATCGATTTGTTCGCAGGACCAACCGAAACACTAATCATTGCAGATGACGCTGTTGACGGGGAAATATGCGCTACTGATGTTTTAGGTCAGGCAGAACATGGCCCTAATTCTCCATCGATCCTTTTGACGACGTCGCGTAGATTAGCTGAAGATACTGTTAAGCAAATAGCAAAACAGCTTACAGTTTTACCGACGGCAGAAGTCGCGGGACAAGCTTGGAGGGATTACGGACAGGTTATTTTGTGCAAGGATAATGCGGAAATGATTAAAGAAGCCGATCGACTTGCCTCTGAGCACGTGCAAGTAATGACCAAAAACAATGATTACTTCCTAAATAATTTATCAAATTACGGTGCGCTGTTTCTGGGGCCTGAGACGAATGTATCGTTTGGCGATAAGGTGATTGGAACAAATCATACATTACCAACAAAAAAAGCAGGTCGTTATACGGGCGGATTATGGGTTGGTAAGTTTTTAAAAACTCACAGTTATCAAAGAATTGATACTGATTCTGCTGCTTCTAGAATAGGTGAGTATGGCTCAAGGCTAAGCATTCTGGAAGGTTTCGTCGGTCATGCTGAGCAATGTAACTTACGAGTGCGCCGCTATGGTGGAAAGAATGTTCCTTACGGAGATGCTGCAGAATGAGTACTAATACAGCTGATGTTACCCTGAAGACCCTTTTTGAGCCATTAAGGGGGTCTATGACAAATTTTTCAGAGGTAAAGGTAAGAGGGTATTTTGATCAATTATTTTCCCAGAGAAACCAACAATGCAAGAAAACTTTTCTTCTGATATTAGACCAACATTTAAGGACAACATACATCCCTGGCTAAATCCTGCTAAACATATTTTATTGTTTGTTAAATTAAACTCTTGTTTAATTTCGTTAATAAATTTTTGAATTTTATTTTCAGCTTTAATTGATTGTTCAAGTATATAATCAGGATCATCTTTAGTAAGATCAAACCATTGAAAACCCGAGGGATTTATTTGACATACTTCATGTCCATTTGGACAAATAAAAACTGTGTTTGGCATATGCCTTTTCCAATTCAAAGATAACATACTTATATCCTTGCCATCTCCTCCATAACCATGAAGTAAAATAACAGCATTTTTTATCTCAATCCCATTTTCAGGTTTTATTATTATGGAGTTTAGGCAAAATGTCATAGTTAATTAATTATGTTTTTTATTTTTTAAAACACTCTACAATAATTATATGGTTTCAGGAATATTTGTAAAAATTTTATCAATAGTTCTTTTGTTGACAGTAGGTATTGTTTTAATTTTGGGTATTGGCACTCTTTTTAAAGGTGGCGAAACTAGTAAAAAATATTCTAACAAATTAATGCAGTGGAGAGTACTTTTACAATTTATTGCAATAATTGTTCTTGTAGTATTCGCTTATTTTTTTAAAGACTAATTGTACGTTTTTAACCATTCAATAAATTCTAAGTTATCAAAATCAATTGAACCAATGATTCTCGAAAATTCTTTACCTTCTTTATTAAAAAGTATTGAAGTTGGAACCCCTCTTAAAGAAAGTGTTTTAGCTAAAGTGATTGGTGCATCAAAATATGGCTCTAAATGTTCAATATTTAATTCTTGAAAGAAATCATTAATTTTTTTTAAACTTTCTTTACTAATATTTATTGCAAAAATTTTTATATTATTAAGTTCTGAATTATTTTGAAGTCTATCTAAGGATGGCATCTCTTCTTTACATGGCTCACACCACGTTGCCCAGAAATTTAGTAAAACTAAGTTTCCATTAAAATCCTCAATATTAATTTTTTTATCTTTTTGATCTAAAAAAATAACATTATCATAAGTTTTTAGGTCTTTATGAATGACTATATTTTTTATTTTAGGCAAATCGTCAGCTAAGACATTTGAAATCAAAAAAGTAAATAATATTAAAAATCTCATGTTAAATAGGTATAATTAAATATCATGAGAAAAAATAAAAACAACCAAGCAATATGGAGCACTCGAATTAAAAAGAGCTCGTCAACTTTATTCCAAAAAGTTGGTAATTCTATAGACATTGATAAAAGACTTTACAGAGAAGATATTCAAGGATCAATCGCACATGTTGAAATGTTGTTTAAACAAAAAATCATTTCATTTAAGATTAAAAATAAAATTATCTACGGCCTTAATAAAATAGAAAAAGAAATATCTAATAAAAAGTTTGAGTTTAATAAAAAATATGAAGACATTCATATGAATATTGAAAAACGTCTTTTTCAAATAATTGGTGATGAAGCAGGTTATATTCACACTGCAAGATCTAGAAACGATCAGGTAATTACAGATTTTAAAATTTGGATAAGATCTGCAACCAAAGAGATTAATTTTACTATAGATAAGGTAATAAAGAGTACATTAAAATTAGCTGAAAAAAATGTAGAAACTATCATGCCTGGTTTTACTCATCTTAAAAACGCACAGGCTATTTCTTTTGCTCACTACCTAATGGCTTATGTTGAGATGTTTAACAGAGACAAAAAAAGATTTATTAATAATTTAGAAAGTTTAGATGAGAGCCCCTTAGGTGTTGCCGCTTTAGCTGGAACCTCTTTTAATATTGATAGAAACTATACAAGTAAAAAACTAGGTTTTAAAAGACCAACAAGTAATTCAATTGACACTGTTTCTGATCGAGATTTTGTTTTAGATTTTTTATATAGCGTTTCAGTTTGTTCAATGCATATATCTAGAATTGCAGAAGAGTTAATTATTTGGAATTCAGATGGATTTAACTTAATAAATTTATCAGATAAAGTTGTAACAGGCTCATCAATAATGCCTCAAAAGAAAAACCCTGATTTACTAGAATATTTAAGAGGAAAAGTTGGAAGCAGCTATGGAAATTTGTTTTCTATGCTTACGATTTTAAAAGGGTTGCCATTATCATACTTCAAAGATCTTCAAGATGACAAAGAGATTGTATTTAGATCAAACGATACATTAGTTAATTGTCTTAAAATTTTTGATGAAATACTTAAAAACTCTAGTGCTAACAAAAAACGAATGCTTGAACTTACAAACTCTGGGTATATCACAGCAACAGATTTAGCAGATTATCTAGTGAAAAATCATTCAATGTCATTTAGAAAGGCTTACCAAAAAACTGCCGCAGTAGTTAATTTGGCTGAAAAAAAGAAAAAAAAACTTAATGAATTAAGTTTAGAAGAATTAAAAAAAATTGAACCAAAATTAAATGATGATGTTTTAAAAGTGTTTGATTTAAAGAATTCTATAAACTCTAAAAAATCTTATGGAGGAACATCTTTTGATAATATTAAAAAAATGATAATGAAATATAAAAAACAAAAATGATAAAAAAAATTACTTTAGTTTTCTTGCTTTGCTGCCTATTAGTTTCATGTGGAAAAAAGGGAGATCCTGAATATAAAAATCCTGATAAAAAAGCAAAAATTCAAACTATCATTAAAAATAAGGTTTAATGAAATATATCAATAAAAAACTATCGATTGAAAATATTAAAGTACAAAATATTGCCAAAAAATTTGGTACACCAGCTTATTGCTACTCATATAATCAACTTAAAGAAAATATTAATAACTTTAAAAGAAGTTTTAAATCATTTTCTCCATTAATATGTTTTGCAATTAAATCGAATACTAATGTAAATTTAATCAGTGAAATAAGAAAATTAGGTCTTGGAGCTGATGTGGTTTCTATGGGTGAATTAATGAAAGCTCTTAAAGCTGGAATTAAACCTAATAAAATTGTTTTTTCAGGTGTAGGCAAGACTGTTGAGGAAATTAAATATGCAATTAATAAAAAAATACTTTTAATTAATGCTGAGTCAAAAAGTGAAATTTTTGAGATAGAAAGAATTGCTAAAAAAAATAAAAAAAGTGTTAATGTTGGGGTTAGATTGAACCCTAATGTGGACGCAAAAACGTTAAGTCAAATTTCCACAGGTAAAAAAGAAAATAAATTTGGAGTTAGTGAAAAAGATTTTTTAGAACTGGTCAAATATATAAATAAATCCAAATTTGTGAATTTAAAGTGTTTAAGTGTTCATATTGGCAGTCAAATACTTGATGTTAAGCCATATGAAAATATGCTCAAAGCATTAGACAAAATAATAAAAAAAACTAATCACTCTTTTGAATATATTGACCTTGGTGGTGGAATGGGGATTGATTATAGAAATAATAAAAAAGTACTTAATCTAAAAAAATATTCACTAAGTATTAAAAAATTTCTAAAAAATAATAATTCTAAAATAATTTTTGAACCTGGTCGCTCTATTGTAGGAAATATAGGAATTTTAGTCTCAAAAGTCACTTATATAAAAGAAGGTCATAAGAAAAATTTTATTATTCTAGACGTTGCCATGAATGATTTAATGAGACCAGCATTATATAATTCTATACACAGAATACTTCCAGCTACTAAAAGTAGAAAAATATCAAATAAAACTTATGAATTTGTTGGACCAATCTGTGAAAGCACAGATAAATTTTTAACTATAAAAAATTTTCAAAAACTAGATGAAAAAGACTTAATCGTAATTTGTGATGTTGGGGCATATGGAATTTCACTTAGCTCAAATTACAATGTGAGACCAAAACCAATAGAAATACTTATTAAAAACTCTAAAATTAATGTAATCAATAAAAGACAGAAGCTTGTTGATTTAATTTAGCTTCTGATAAAAATGATTAGAAACGTCATATTCTCAATTTTTTTCTTTTCTGGAATAATAATTATTTCTTTAGTCTTTTTACCTGCATTTTTTTTACCTCAAAAGATTGTTTTAATTGGAGGAAAATTAATGGGTTATTGGACTAGCTTTTGTCTAAAAATTTTTTTATCAACAAAAATTATAATTAAAGGTAAAGAAAATATTATTAATAATGAAAAATTTTTTATTGCCTCATCTCATCAGTCGATGTTTGAAACATTTTATCTACAAACAATTTTTAATTCTCCAGTTTTTATTCTTAAAAAGGAATTACTTTTAATTCCTATTTTTGGCTGGTATTTGAAAAAAATTGGTTCCATATCAATTAAAAGAAATAAAATAAGTAAAGATAATTTAGGTTTTTTTGAAGATATCTCTAAAATGATTAATAATTCGAAAAGACCACTTGTAATTTTTCCACAAGGGACAAGAGTTCTGCCAGATGAGAGAACACCTTTTAAAAAAGGAGCATCAAGAATTTATGAAGAATTAAAGATTACATGTCAACCGGTTGCAATTAACTCGGGTTTCGTTTGGCCTAAAAAAGGCTCAAAAAACAGCCATAGAACGATTACTGTGTCGATTTTAAAGCCTATAAGTTCTGGACTCGCTAAGGAAGAATTTATTAAAGATTTGGAAAATAATATTTATAAAGAGCTTGATTTGCTAAACTAGCCTTTCATCGGCATTACAACAAATATACTATCAAAATCACCAGGATCTTTTATTAAAGCTGGTGAGCCCGTATCATTAAAAAATATCTCAACTCTTTCTCCATCTAATTGAGAGGCAACATCAATTAAATATCTTGAGTTAAAACTTATTTCTAAATCATGATCAAATTTTACATTCAAAGTTTCCTTACCATCACCGCTATTTGTGTTATTTACCGAAAGATCCAATGTATCTTTTGATAAGTTAAATTTTACACCATCTTTTTTATCTAAAGAAACTGATGCAACTCTATCTACTGAATTTAAAAATAGTTTTAAATCTATCTCTAATTTTTTTTGATTATTTTTTGGTATTACTTGAATATAATTGGGAAACTTTCCATCGATAAGTTTTGAAATTAATATACTATTATTTAATTCAAATTTAATCTTAGATTTAATATTAGAAACTTTTACATCTCCATCATAACTATCTAATAAGGAACATAGTTGAAAAATTGTTTTTTTTGGGAGTATAATTGGCTCAAAATCAATTTTTTGATCTAATCTTATTTTTGAAATAGACATTCTATGACTATCAGTTGCAGCAGCTGTTAAGTAATTTTTATCTTCAACTTCAGTTTGATGAAAATATATACCACTCAAATAATGTCTTGTTTCATCATTAGAAACTGAAAATTTACATTTATTTAATAATTTTAAAAGCTGTTTTGATTTAATAATAAATTCATTTTGATTAAAATTTTCATCTGTTAAGGGAAATTCTGCTGCACTAATACAATTTAAATTAAAAATAGATTTTTCTGACTCTACTTGCAATTTACTAATGTCTGTTAAAGAAAGATTTATTTTTTTCCCTGAAGAAAATTTTCTTATTATATCGTACATGATTGAAGAAGTTGTTGTTGTTTTTCCTTCTTCTATTACTTCAACATTATTTAACTGATGAATAAATATTAAGTCCAAATCTGTTGCTGTTATCGTTAACTTCGAATTATTTGCATCTAATAAAATATTAGATAAAATTGGTAGAGTACTTCTTTTTTCAATCACACCTTGGCAGTAATTTAGAGCTTGCTGAAGATCCTGTTGATTAACGTTAAATTTCATTTTCTTTATTATTATATAGTATCTGATTTTTTAATTTATTAATATTATCAACCATCTCTGGGTCTTTTTCCTTAATTTTTTCAATTGTTTTAACTGAATGAATTATGGTTGTATGATCTCTATTTGAAAACTCCCTCCCTATCTCAGGCAAAGATTTTGATGTTAAAATTTTTGTCAAATAAATAGCTGTTTGTCTTGGTCTTACCAAATATCTTGATCTTCTAGATGATAACATTTCATTTTTGCTTATTTTAAAGAACTTACAAACTATTGTTTGTATTAAGTCTATTGTTACCTTGTTTTCTGCTAGATTAAGCAAGTCTTTTAAAACTACTTTTGTTTCTGATAAATTGGGTACCTTATTATAAATTCTTGAAAATGAGACTACTCTGTTTATTGCTCCAACTAACTCTCTAACACTTGCTGTAATTTCATTGCTTATAAAGTCCTGTATCTCTTTAGAAACTTGGAGTTGATCAACATATAAACTATTCAGTTCCTCTGTTTTCTTTTCAACAATTTTTTTTCTAAGTTCAAGGTCTGGTTTTTGAATATCAACCACTAAACCACCTGAAAATCTAGATTTAATTCTATCCTGAATTCTTGATAATTTATTTGGTGCTCTATCAGCTGATACAATAATTTGTGAGCCTTTATCTAGTAATGCATTAAATGTATGAAAAAATTCTTCCTGCATTGCTTCTTTACCACTAATAAATTGAATATCATCAATCAATAAAATGTCTGTATTTCTAAAATATTCTTTAAACTTAACCATATCATTCGCCTTAATCGATTTTACAAATTGATACATGAAACGTTCTGCAGATATAAACATTACTTTATTATTTTTTTTCAACTCTATTCCAATAGAATTTAAAAGGTGAGTTTTACCCATTCCAACTCCACCATAAATATAGAGAGGATTGTAGTGGGATATGTTTTCTGAAACTTTTAAGGATGCTTCATAAGCAAGTTTATTACTTGTACCAGTGATAAAATTATCAAACCTTTTATTAGGATCTATTCGATTATACTGTAGATAAGAGTCTTTTATAAAAGAAACATTTTCACTTCTATTATTAGGCTCTTCAATAATCTGTTCTTCATTTCTATTTTTATGCTGATCGTCTATTTTAAATTCAATTCTTATTATATCTTTTTTATAAAGACGAATAATTTGTAAAATTTGGTCTAAATATCTTGAGGTAATCCAATCTCTAATGAATCTTGTTGGAACAGATAATAATAAATAATTATTAAATTCATCAACAAATATAATTTTTTTAAGCCAACTCTCATAAACATCAAGCCCCAACTTATTTTTCATTTCAGCTTGAACTAACTTCCAATCAAAGTTTTCAGACTTAAAATTGTTTATATTTTTGGTATTTATAGATTTGTTCATAACTTGTAGGAGAATCTCAGTTAGAACGATTTAAAAAAATTTGCAACAACTTAATAAATAAAAAATAAAAAAAATAAAATCTATGATTGTAGTTTTTGATTACCACAAAAAAAAATTAGTTTATTAAATTTAAAATTAAAATTGTAAATTGAATCATTCACAGATTGAATCATTCACAGATTGAATCAATAATTCTTAATTATTTACCAAATCTAAATGTGGTAACTTTTTTAAATTTTTTTAATATATAGAGTGAGTACTAAAAGTTGTTTTATCTAAGTATGGATGATTTATCGTTTAGATTGTAGAAATTTTTTTTGTTATTCTTGAAACGTTTCTTGAAGCATTTTCTTTCTTAATTATGCCTGTCTTTGCAATTTTCATTAGCTCTGAATTTAATTTAGGCAGAAATTTAAGAGCTTCTTCTTTCTTCTTGTCTTCAATTAAAAGGTTCATTTTTTTAAGAGCGTTTCTAAATCTGCTTTTTCTTGCCTTATTAACGGCTGTTTGCTTAGAAATTCTTCTAATTCTCTTAATTGCTGATTTTGTGTTTGCCATATCCGCAGGGGTATAACTTGAGAATTTATGGTGGTCAATAAAATAATTGTTTATTTTTGACAAGAATCACAAAAAAAAGTCGACCTATTACCGATTATCTTTTTTTTTATAAGATCAAAACATCCTAAATTTTTACACTTCTCACCTTCTTGCTGATAAACTTTAAATTCATTTTGAAATCCTCCTTTTGATCCTGAAGTATCCTTAAAATCTCTAATACTAGAACCTCCTTTTGCAATAGCTTTTAAAAGAATTTTTTTGGAATTTAATATAATTTTTTGACATTCTTTTTTACTTAATACTCTTACTTTTTTACATGGATTTATTTTACTTAAAAATAATATTTCACTTGCATATATATTACCAATTCCTGATACAAATTTTTGATCAAGTAAAAAACTTTTTATATCTTTATTTTTACCCTTAAAAAATTCAAAAACATAAGTCAGATTAAAATTTGGATCAAATGGCTCTGGACCTAAATGATTAAATCTTTTTTTTAAATCTAAACTATTTTTGATAAGTTGAAAAAAACCAAATCTTCTTGGATCATTATAAATAATTTTAAAATTATCAAAAATTATTTCAATATGGTTATGTTTTTTTGGGAGATAAGGTGAATTATAAAAACTACTGTTAGTAAATTTTTTAATGAATTTGTTATCAACAATATGAATTGTACCCGACATACCTAAATGGATTAAACAATAACTCCCTTTAAAAAAATATATGATTAAATATTTAGAAAATCTTCCAACTTTAACTATTTTTCTATTCTTAAAATAACTTTCAAAATTAATAGGTATTTTAAATCTTAAATTTCTATTTCGAATTATTACTTTTTTAACCTTTTTTTGTTTAATTTTTTTATTAAGAGATTGTCTGACGATTTCTACTTCTGGTAATTCTGGCATTTGATACTATATTGGATATATATTTTTTTTTATGCAACAATATCTTCAAAATAAAAAAGGGCTAGTAGACAGTGTTTTTGATCAAGTCTACAATAAATACGATTTGATGAATGATTTTATGTCCTTGGGTGTTCACAGATTTTGGAAAAAAAGTCTAATTAATATGATGAATCCTTCTTTAAATAAAAAATTAATTGATGTTGCATGTGGGACTGGTGATATTGGTAAAATTTTTTTAGACAACACAAATAAAAATGGTGAAATTACCTGTGTTGATCCAAATAAAGGAATGGTTAGCCAGGGAAAGCAAAAATTGTCTAATTATAAAAATATCAGGTGGCTAATTTCATCTGCAGAAAAACTACCCTTGCCAGATAATACATTTGATTTTTATACTATTAGTTTTGGTTTAAGAAATACTAAAAATTTGGATAAAGCTTTATCTGAAGCTTATAGAGTTTTAAAGCCTGGTGGTCGTTATTTTTGCTTAGAGTTCTCCAAAATTCAAAATTCCAATCTAGATTTTATTTATAAAAATTATTCAAAATTAATTCCAATAATAGGACAATTTGTTGTTGGCGAAAAAGAACCATACGAATATTTGATAAAAAGTATTGAGCAATTTATTAATCAAGAAGAACTAATAGATTTGATGGAGAAAAATAATTTTCAAAAGTGTTCATACAGAAACTTTTCTGGTGGTATTGTTTCAATTCATAATGGGTGGAAACTTTAATGTTAAAAAAGCTTATAACATTATTTAAACTTGGTAGAAAAGTTGCAAAATCTGACATATTAAATATTGCTTCAAAATTTCAAAAACCACCTCTAGCTGTAACAATATTATTTAAACTTTTATCATTTTCATTTTCTAAAAAAGAACAAAAAGATTTTAAAAAAGATGAAGGTGAAAGACTTTCTAGTTCATTAGAAAATATGGGAACGACATTCATTAAACTTGGACAGTTTTTAGCGACAAGACCAGATATTATTGGAGAAGAATTATCTAGTAAACTTGAAAATCTACAAGATCGCTTACCAGCATTTTCCATAAATCAGGCTAAAGAAATAATTAGGAACGATCTAGGTGATGAAACCTATAATTCTATAATTGACCTAAGCGAACCTGTTGCTGCTGCCTCAATTGCTCAAGTACATAAAGCAAAAATTAATGATGATGGTACTATTAAAGATGTAGCAATTAAAATTTTAAGGCCCGATATAAAAAAAATATTTAATGAAGAAATAGATGCAATGATGCTATTTGCTTTTATCATTGAGTCTTTTATAAAAAAAACCAAAAGATTAAAACTTGTTGAGGTAGTTTTTCTACTTAAAGAAATAACTAATCTTGAAATGGATTTAAGATTTGAAGCTGCTGCAGCAAATGAATATTCAGAAAATACTAAGAATGATGCGGGATTTAAAGTTCCCCAAATCTATTGGAACTTTACAAGTGAAAATGTAATGACTTTAGATTGGATAGATGGTGTGTCTATAAGAGAAACAGAGGAGTTAAAAAAAAGAAATTTAGATACGAATAAAATTGCAGAAGATATTATTCAACACTTTTTAAGGCATGCTGTAAGAGATGGTTTTTTTCATGCTGACATGCATCAAGGAAATATATTTATTGATAATAGTGGTCAAATAGTTCCTATTGATTTTGGGATAATGGGAAGATTGGACAAAGTTAGTAAAAGATTTTTAGCAGAAATTTTATTTGGTTTTATTCAAAGAGATTATAAGAAAGTAGCTGAGGTACACTTGGTAGCAGGACTGGTTCCAAACAATGTCCCTATCGATGACTTAGCTCAAGCATTAAGATCAATTGGAGAGCCTATATTTGGCCAAGCAGTTAAAGATATTTCAGGAGGAAAATTGTTAAAGCAATTGTTTGATGTTACTGAGAAATTTAATATGCAAACTCAACCTCAATTATTGATGTTGCAAAAAACTATGGTGGTTGTTGAAGGTGTAGCAAGAAAATTAAACCCTAATACTAATATTTGGACAACTTCAAAGCCAGTTCTTGAAAGTTGGTTAAAAGAAACAAAAGATCCAATTAACAATCTTAATGAAACATTAAAAAATACATCAGAAGTTATTAAAAGATTGCCTGAATTTCCTGAAATTATGGATAAAGCTAACCAAGCTTTAACATTTCTAGCTAGTGGCCAAATTCCTCAAAACTCAAATTCTTACACTGCTCTAAATAATAAAAAATCTGAAATGATTGCTTTTAGAAACCAGTCTATTATTGGTTTATTAAGTCTTGTAATTTTTGGGCTATTAGTATTTTAATTCTGCAAATGAAAAATCTGTTAAATAAAAAAATCCTATTTATTATATGTGGAGGAATATCTGCATACAAAAGTCTTGAAACAATCAGACTTTTTAAAAAAAATGGAGCAGAAATTAAAACTATACTCACCAATAGTGCTAAAGAATTTGTTACCCCACTTTCAGTTGCCTCTCTTTCACAGGGTAAGGTTTATAGTGAATTATTTAGTATTGAGAATGAAACTGAAATGGACCACATTGCTCTCTCGAGATGGGCTGATGTAATCTTAATAGCGCCAGCAACAGCAAATACAATTTCAAAATTAGCACAAGGGACAACTGATGATTTAGCATCAACAGTTGTACTTGCATCTGATAAAAATATTTACTTAGCTCCTGCAATGAATGTAAGAATGTGGGAACATCAATCTACAAAGCAAAACTTAAATAAATTAAAAAACTTTGATTATAAAATTATTGGTCCAGAAATTGGAGATATGGCTTGTGGCGAATATGGAGAGGGTAAAATGTCAGATCCATCAACAATAGCAAACGAAATAGATAGTTTTTTTTTAAAACAAAAAAATAATAAAAGATTTAAAGCATTGGTTACGGCAGGTCCAACAAATGAATATATTGATCCAGTTAGATTTATTACTAATAAATCTAGTGGTAAACAAGGATATGCAATTGCTAAATCTTTATCTAGAAAAGGTTTTGATACAACTCTAATTTCTGGTCCAACAAATCTTAAAGTTGATGAAAGTGTTAAACTAATTAAAGTTGAAACAGCAGATGAAATGTTGGTTGCAACTCAAGATAATTTACCAACAGATGTGGCAATTTTTTCAGCAGCTGTAGCTGATTTTAAAATTAATAAAAAATATGAAAATAAAATTAAAAAACAAGATTCTTTAAATTTAAACTTAGAGAAAAATGTAGATATCCTAAATTATATTTCCAACCATAATTCGATGAGACCAGATCTTGTAATAGGTTTTGCGGCTGAAACTACTGATGTTGAAAAAAATGCTGAAGAGAAATTAAATAACAAAAATTGTGACTGGATTATTGCAAATGATGTATCTAATAAAGAAATTGGTTTTGACTCTGATTTTAATGAAGTAACAATTTATTATAAAGACAAAGATATAAAAAAAGAAAAGCTTGCGTATAAAAAAAAATCTAAAATATCTGATGAAATAGTTGATAGAATAATTGATCAATTAAATTAATGACAAAAGTTCTTATAAAAAAATTAGATCCATCAGTGGAACTACCTGTTTATAAAACTAACGGAGCCTCTGGAATGGATTTAATGGCATTTATTCAAGACCCAATAAATCTTAAACCACATTCCTCTTGCTTAGTTCCAACTGGTATTTCTGTTGCTTTTCCTAGTGAATTTGAAATTCAAATAAGACCAAGATCAGGATTAGCAGCCAAAAATAGTATTAGTGTATTAAACACACCAGGTACAATTGATAGTGATTACAGAGGTGAAATAAAAGTAATTCTTTACAACCATGGTGATAATGATTTTTTGATAAATAATAAAGATAGAATAGCTCAAATGATTTTAACTCCAGTTATAAAAATGAATTTAGAGGAGACTGATAACCTGCCAGAAACTGTTAGAGGAGAGGGTGGATTTGGCTCAACAGGAAAATGAGTTCAAAATTAAATAAAAATCAAATTGAAAGATTTTCAAGACAAATAATCCTAAGAAATATTGGAACACTAGGCCAAAAAAAAATTCTTAATTCGAAAGTACTTATAATTGGTATGGGTGGTTTAGGTTGTCCAGTTGCAGAGTTTTTAACTAGATCTGGAGTTGGAAAACTAGGAATTGTAGATCACGACATAGTAAACCTTTCAAATATTCATAGACAAAGCCTATATGACGGAAATGACTTAGGTAAATCAAAAGTTAAAGTTGCCCAAAAAAAATTAAAAAATATCAACTCTGGAACAAAAGTTAATATTTTTAATTTTAAATTAGATAAAAAAAATTTTAAAAAAATTATAAAAAGTTATGATTATGTTGTTGATGGTACAGATAATTTTACAGCAAAATTCTTGATTAACGACTTGAGTCTAAAATATAAAAAATTTCTTGTTACTGGAGCTATAAGTAAATTTGATGGTCATATCTTTACCTTTAATTTTAATGATAAAAAAAAACCATGTTTAAGATGTTTTTATCAAGAAGAAACTATATCTGATGATATTTTAGACTGTGAATATGAGGGGGTGCTAGGCACAGTTGCTGGAATTATAGGCACAATGCAAGCTAACGAGATATTAAAAAAAATTTTAAATATTGGTCAAAGTTTAAATGGATTCATTTTAATCATAGATTTGTTAAATTTAAGCTTTAGAAAAGTAAAACTTAATAAAAGAAAAAAGTGTAAATGTTATTAATGCAGAAAACTCTTTATATATTATTTTTTTTAGTACTTTTAATTACATCTAGTTTAGCACAGGAAACTTTTCTCTCTTTAAAAAAAAATAAAGTTAATGTTCGTTATGGACCTAGCTTTGACTCAGATATTAAATATGTTTATAAAAAAATAAATCTTCCAATAAAACAAATAGATAAAAAAGAAAATTTCAGAAGAATAATTGATTTAAAAAATAACAGCGGATGGATACATATATCCCAACTTAAAAAAATTAATTCAGTTATTTCTACTAATGATAAAATATTATTTAAAAAACCATCTTCGTTTGCAAAACCAATTGCTCAAATTAAAAAAGGTAGACTATTAATTTTGCAAAAATGTGAAAAAAATTGGTGTAAGATTAAATCTAATAATTTCGAAGGATGGATTAAAAATGATAATATTTGGGGCTTAATTAACTAAAATTATCTTATTTTTATTATTTTAGTTAAATGGATTTTCTAGTACGCAAGCAACAAGATGAATACGATTTTGTTCGCCACCATTAAAGAAATTGTGGTATTTTGTATTATTTGTTATCCATACTTTTCCATCAGCTGGAAGATGTTTTGCAACATTCTCTATTACCATTGAACATCCTTTGTTTGTAACAATCGGTACATGAAGTCTACATTCAGGATCTTTATGCCAACTTAAAGTTGATCTTGGCTCCTTTAAAAGAAGCCTTACCCTTCCTAACTTAAATTTTCTACTTAATGTTTCAAATACATGCTTGAAGTAAGTTTTTTCAAACTCAGGAACTAGTTGTGTATATTTACTCTCATCTATATCAATATCTCTTGAAACTTCTTTTCCAGTTTCATCTGCAATAGTCCAGTATTTACCTCTTATATTGTTTCCTTCTATAGAGTTTTTATCATTTGGGATTTGATTGATAGGTATTGCTCCAAAATGTGTAACTCCTGGAGAATTAAATTTTTTATCTTTTAATACCTTATCTAAATCTTTTTTAAGCTTTAAAATGTTAAATTCAAGATTTTGAACTTGATGAAAATCATCAAAACTTACTGTTGCCATAAAGAATATTTTTCTTATTAAAAAAACTAGTTAAGCTTTAGATCAAATCTATCTGAGTTCATGACTTTAACCCATGCCGAAACAAAATCGTTAACAAATTTTGCACTTGAATCTTCACATGCATAAACTTCAGCTAAAGCTCTAAGTTGAGAATTTGATCCAAAAATTAAATCAACTCTTGTAGCTTTCCATTTAACTTTTTTTGTTTTTCTATCTTTTCCTAAAAAGGTTTTCTCTAATTTATTTTCTTCTTTCCATGTAATATTCATATCAAGCAAATTAGTAAAATAATCGTTGGTAAGTGAACCAGGTTTATTTGTAAATACACCATGTTTTGAGCCATCATAGTTAGTATCTAAAACTCTCATTCCACCTACAAGTGCCGTCATTTCTGGTGCTGTTAGACCCATTAACTGAGCTTTATCGATCAATTTCTCTTCTGCAGAAACAATCGATGCATCACCATTTAAATAATTTCTAAAACCATCCGCTTTAGGTTCTAGTAAACCAAATGAATTAACATCTGTCTGATCTTGTCTAGCATCTCCTCTGCCAGCTGAAAATGGAACTTTTATTTTATGACCAGCTTTTTTAGCAGCCATCTCAATACCAACGTTACCAGCTAAAACAATTAGATCAGCCATAGAAACAGACTTACTTTTAGTGTCAAATTTATCTTTAATCTTACTTAAAGCTTTAATTGTTTTTGATAGTTTTTTTGGATTGTTAACTTTCCAATTTTTTTGAGGTTCTAACATTATTCTTGCCCCATTAGCTCCACCTCTTTTATCAGATCCTCTAAATGTAGAAGCTGAAGCCCAAGCGGTAGATACTAAATCAGAAACTGATAATTTTGATTTTGAAATTTTAGTTTTCAAATCATTAGTATCTTTTGTTTTTAGTTTGTATTTTGGTTTATTAATTGGATCCTGCCAAATTAATTGTTCTTTTGGAACATCAGTTCCAAGATAACAAACTCTAGGGCCCATATCTCTGTGAGTTAATTTAAACCACGCTCTTGCAAATGCGTCATGAAACTCCTCAGGATTTTTATGAAAATGTTTTGTGATGGGTCCATAACTTGGATCAATTTTCATTGATATATCCGTTGTTTGCATCATTGGTGGATGATAAACATTCTTAGCATGTGCGTCAGGGACCATTTTAATTTTCTGTCCATTTTTCTTTGGTGTCCATTGATGAGCACCGGCTGGACTTTTCGTAAGTTCCCATTCATGATCATAAAGACAATCTAGGTAACCCATATCCCATTGAATTGGATTTTGAGTCCAGGCGCCTTCAATACCACTGCTAATTGTATCAACACCTTTTCCAGATTTATATCCACTGTTCCATCCAGTCGATTGATCTTGAAGTCTTGATGCTTCGGGGTCAGGACCTTTGTGAGACTCAGATGCTGCACCATGTGATTTTCCAAATGTATGTCCACCAGCCACTAGTGCTGCAGTTTCATAATCATTCATAGCCATTCTTCCAAATGTTTCTCTGATATCATGTGCTGCAAGTTTTGGATCTGGATTTGCATCAGGACCTTGTGGATTTACATATATTAAACCCATATGTGAAGCACCTAACGGTTGTTCTAAATCTCTTTTTTTAGTGTATCTTTCTACACCTAACATTTCTTTTTCTGATCCCCAGTAAATATCGTCCTCTGGTTCCCAAATATCCGTTCTACCTGCGCCAAATCCAAAAGTTTTAAATCCCATTGAATCTAATGCAACATTACCTACTAAAATAAATAAATCTGCCCATGAAATTTTATTTCCATATTTTTTTTTAATTGGCCACAAAAGTAATCTTGCTTTATCTAAATTTACGTTATCAGGCCAAGAATTAAGCGGTGCAAATCTTTGGTTACCTGTTCCTGCTCCACCTCTACCATCGCCTGTTCTATAAGTACCTGCAGCGTGCCAAGCTAATCTGATAAACAAAGGTCCATAATGACCATAATCAGCTGGCCACCAATCCTGAGAATCAGTCATTAATTTTTTTAAATCTTTTTTAAGTGCTTTATAATTAAGTTTTTTAAATTCTTTAGAATAATTAAACTTCTTATCCATAGGGTTTGATAGATCAGAATGTTGGCTAAGAATTTTAAGATTTAAGCTATTTGGCCAAAAATCTCTTACTGACTGGCCTCTTCCTGCAGAAAACTTTGCTGGAGTTCCAGCCCCAGTGAAAGGACATTTGCTTAATTGATTGGCTTTAAAAGACTTTGATTTAAAATTTTCTGTACTCATTAATTACCCTTATTTTATAAAATTTAATTATTTATAGTTTATAATGATTCTAAAGAAAGTAGTCAAGAAATTATGAATATTTTATCTTTAAATGTGACAATTATTCATTTTCAACTTTAACAAGAATTTCTACTGAACTAATTTTTTTTCCCGGTAAAGCTTTATTAATTTTAATTTTTTCCACTTGGTCATCACTTAAATCTATTAATTTCATTGTTGAACTATCAAAGAAGTGATGGTGATGAGTGGTGTTAGTATCAAAATAAGTTTTATCGCTGTTCATTGAAATTTCTTTTAAATATCCTTTTTTTTTAAAGGCATGGACAGTATTATAAATAGTAGCCAATGATATTTTTTGATTTAATTTTTCACTAATAATTTTTGAAAGATCATTAACCGTAAAATGAAAAGTTTTTTCAGTATTAAACAATACTTCACAGATTTTTAATCTTTGTTTTGTAGGTCTTAATCCAGAAATTCTTAGTTTATTAACAAAATCAATGTTTATATTCATGGTTCTTTATAACAATTCTAAACTATTTGTATATTATATTAGATATAAATCAAGTAATAAGGGTTCTCAAAATTTATGAAAAAAAATTCATATTCATACGATGATCTCATAACATGTGGAAATGGTGAGCTTTTTGGCCCAGGTAACGCAAAATTACCTCTTCCCCCGATGCTTATGTTTGATAGAATAACTGAAATCAACGATAACAACGGAACTTTTAATAAAGGTTCTTTAAAGGCTGAATTAGATATTAAAAATGACCTTTGGTTTTTTGATTGCCATTTTAAAGGAGACCCTGTTATGCCCGGATGTCTAGGTTTAGATGCGATGTGGCAACTAGTTGGGTTTTATCTTGGATGGCTTGGAAATCCAGGAAAAGGAAGAGCTCTTGGAGTTAGTACTGTAAAATTTACAGGTGAAGTTTTACAAAGTGTTAAGAGCGTAAGGTACGAAATTGATATGAAAAAAATAATGTCACCTGGAGGAACAACTGTAGGTCTTGCTAATGGCATAGTCCTTGCGGATGATAAAAAAATATATTCAGCAGAAAGTTTAAAAGTGGGGTTATTTAAATAATGAGAAGAGTAGTTGTTACAGGTATAGGAATTGTATCTTGTTTGGGAAATAATCAGGAACAAGTTTATCAATCATTATTAAATTCAAAATCAGGAATTTCATATTCAGAAGAATATAAAGAACATAACTTAAGAAGTCACGTTCATGGTAAACCAAATATAAAACTTGAAGATCATATTGATAGAAAAACAATAAGATTTATGGGTTCAGGTTCAGCATACAATTACATTGCAATGAAAGAGGCAATTGAAGACTCAGGGTTAGAAGAGGGTGATGTTAGTAATTTCAAAACAGGAATTGTTATGGGTTCGGGTGGACCCTCAATTGAAAATGTTATTGTAGCAGCTGACAAAACTAGAGCTAAAACTCCAAAATTAATGGGACCATTTATTGTTCCAAGAACTATGGCAAGTACTGCATCTGCAACTCTTGCTGTTCCATTTAAAATTAAGGGAACTAATTACACGATGAGCTCTGCTTGTGCTACTAGTGGACACTGTATTGGAAATTCAATGGAACTAATCCAAATGGGGAAACAAGATATTGTTTTTGCAGGTGGTAGTGAAGAAATACATTGGGCAATGACAGCAATGTTTGATGCAATGACTGCTCTATCATCTAAATATAACGATGCCCCTGAGACAGCATCAAGAGCTTATGACAAAACTAGAGATGGTTTTGTAATAGCAGGTGGTGGTGGAGTATTAGTACTTGAAGAATACGAACACGCTAAAGCAAGAGGTGCTAAAATATACGCGGAATTAACTGGTTATGGAGCAACTTCAGATGGATACGATATGGTAGCTCCATCAGGTGAAGGAGCAGTGAGATGTATGCAGATGGCTATGGCGACTGCTAAAAATAAAATTGATTATATAAATACTCATGGAACATCAACGCCAGTTGGTGACATTACAGAATTAAATGCTGTTAAAGGAGTTTTTGGAGATGCAATTCCAAAAATTAGTTCAACTAAATCTTTATCAGGTCACCCATTAGGAGCAGCATCGGTGCATGAAGCTATCTATTGTTTAATTATGATGAAAAATAATTTTATTGCTGGCTCAGCAAACATTAGTGAAATGGATGAAGAGGCTAAAAAATTTCCAATAGTTGCTAAAACAGAAACTGAGGCAACTTTAAATACTGTTATGTCTAATAGTTTTGGTTTTGGTGGAACCAATGCTGCTTTAGTTTTTGAGAAAGTATAATCATGAGTTTAATGAAAGGCAAAAAAGGATTAATCATGGGTGTTGCCAATGAGAGATCTATTGCCTGGGGTATTTCACAAAAACTAGCTGAAGCTGGAGCTGAACTTGCATTCACTTATTTAGGTGATGCTTTAAAAAAAAGAGTTATTCCATTAGCAGAAAAATTAAATTCAAAAGTAACTTTTAGTTGCGATGTTGAAAAAAAAGAGGAGGTGATAAAATTATTTCAGGATATTAAATCTCAATACACTACAGCTACGGTCAACTTTGCAATTAGTGCTGGGTCCACATATCTAACATCTGAAGATTATTCTACTAGTGTATCAAGTGTTGAATTACCACCAAATAGCCTTTCTGCTGTTTCAATCCCTATTACGATTGTAGATGATGGATTGTATGACGATGATGAATTGGAATGGGAAGATTTCGACAATACTCCTGGATTTGATAATGAGATAAATGTAACCGAGGCATTATCAGTACAGGGTCGTTTAAAAAGAAGATTCCATGCTAGAAGAAACAAAGCTAAATTAAAAGTAGCTAGGCGTATAGCATTACGAAGAGGCTCCACACCAGATAGATTGAAGAAGAGAGCAACCAGGGGTGCAAGGCTCATGGTTTATAAACGACTACTCAGGGGCAGAGACAGAGCTGGACTACCACCAGCAGAGAAGGCTCGTTTAGAGAGAATGATTACTAGATTCCAACCACTAGTAAGTCGTATATCTGTTAAACTATTACCTCAGATGAGAAGAAATGAAATTAAACGACTAACAGGGAGGGCTAAGTTAAGAGCTAAAACTAGTAAGAAGTTTAAAGCAGCAAAACCAGTGAAGAGTGCATCACAAAAGAGAGCTAAGAAGTTTAAAATAAAGGTTAACAAATATAAGGCACCTAAGAAGAAAGCAGCTAAATCAACCAAGTCCAAAGCAAAAGCTGATGCAGAAGCCGAAGCCGAAGTTGAAGCTGAAGTAGAAGTAGAAGAGGTGATTGAAGAAACTACAGAAGACGAAGTTGCAGAAGAGGCTTCCGAAGCATCCGAGCCTGAAGCCGAAGTTGCAGAGGTTGAAGGAACTGATGAAGCAAATA
>ERZ802822.817-NODE-817-length-20926-cov-10.906422_pt1 | contig 20926 bp, 17 predicted proteins | sample MGYA00345649_ERZ802822 | MGnify/ENA primary metagenome ERZ802822 (study PRJEB30503, sample SAMEA104212359) | marine metagenome | biome: Westerlies Biome; feature: [SRF] surface water layer (ENVO:00010504) within the epipelagic zone...; material: water...
ATTAATTAATATGGAGCCATAAAAGGGCTTTCTGAGCCAAAGAGCAATAGGGTAGGCCAATACTACCGATATTATAGCGCTTATAATTCCAACAACAATAATTAGGGCACCAATGGCTATTACCTTTTTCCGGGACTTATCTAGAGTATTATTTTTCATCAAATGTTTTACATACCATCCCCCAAATAAGCTACCAATCATAGCCCCTACATAAGGGAACCAGGCATATAAACCTATTTCCTTAACATTAAATCCATATTGGTCTGCTAGATAGATTGGCATCCAGAAGACAAAAAGCCACCATATAGGCTCAATGAAAAATCGAGCTGAAATAGCACCCCAAGACTCTTTAAAAGACAGAATTTTAGCAACACTTAGACTTTTTTCATCTTCGTTGTTTTGTGAATTTTTTTCGTTGTCAGATAGTATATAATCTCTTTCATCATCCGTTATCCAAGGATGCTCATTTGGTTTCCTTTTATTAATAATTAACCAAGGAATAATCCATAAAAACCCGACTATTCCGATGATCACAAATGTCCATTTCCAATCAAAGGATTCAAATAGACCTGAAACGATTGGTGCTGCAACGATAGATCCAATAGCTGCCCCCGAATTAAAAATACCCTGTGCTAAACCTCGTTCTTTAATTGGAAACCATTCGGCATTGTTCTTCACTGCTCCGGGCCAATTTCCAGCTTCTGCTACTCCTAACAAGCCTCTAAATATTCCTAGAGAAGCAGCGCCTTTTGCAAAAAAGTGGAGGACAGAAGCCAATGACCAAAAGAAAATAGACAGTACAAAGCCTATTTTGGTACCTACTTTGTCATATAATTTCCCAGATATAAATTTTCCGGCAGCATAAGTAATGGTGAAGATGTTGATAATCCAGGCATAATCACCTTTAGTAAGACCTAAATCTTCACTCATTGCTGGCCACATGATGCCAAGCGCAGATCTGTCTATATAATTTATAATGGTGGCAAGGCATACTAAGGCAATTACCCACCAACGGAGTCCGTGTAGTTTCATATCTTTAAAATAATGAGAAAAAGCTAAAACGCTAGGCAATGTGCGTTACCTGATTAGCGTAAAACAATTTACTCCCTCTTAATTTATACTTTAGGTTTCGTAACAATATTGATACAAAACACTAAAATGTTCTTTCATTTTTTCTTCTGCAAGTGCTGCATCTTTAACCCTAATAGCGTCTACAATAGCTTGATGTTCATCTATTGCGTTTATAGCAGTATTGCTTTTACATACGTGATATTTTTCAAAGTCTGTAATGATTTGAGGGGTTATAGACAGCATAAGTCGACTTAGCGATGGGTTATGACTAGCTTTTGCAATAGCAAGGTGAAAAAGTAAGTCTTCGGCCACAGCATCTTCACCGGCAAGCGTCTTATTTCTGTAGTTTTCCATTGCTTCCTCAATTTCAATAAGGTCTTTCTCCGTATGGCGTGCGGCTGCAAACTTTACAAGTTTAAGTTCAAGAAAAATTCGGGTCTCAACCAACGATTTAAAATCTGGAGTTGGGAGGTTTAAAATTTGATCTATCATCCCATTCATGGCGGTAAGCCCTAAATCGGCAATAAAGGTCCCGCTCTGAGGCATGGACTTTAAGAGCCCGTAAAATTCGAGCTTTTGAATGGCATTACGAATGCTTCCTCTAGTAACACCCAAGCGTTCTGCCAGCAAACGTTCCGATGGAAGTTTTTCGCCGGGCTCCAAATTTTTAAGATTAATCAACGATTTGATCTCAGCAATAATGAGCTTTTCCTTAGAAGCTAAACCATTCATTCCTATTATGTCTGTTTTCATGACCAGATTGGTTAACCAGTTATTCTCTTGTAAATTTAATCATTTTTATGGTATAAAAAAATATTTAATGCATTACCTCTAAAGTGTAATATTTTACACGTGAAAAAGCATTTGAATCCGTTGTGTTCAAATAATTTCCTGCTTTAAAATAATTTTCAAAAACACCCCATTGTTGTATGTCATTTCCTGAATAAGAATGTGTAAATGTTTCATTTAAAGTAACTTCCATTTTCCCTTGACTCGCTTTAATCTCCAGTGTGAAGGGCTCATATCCAACATATTCTGAAAATGTATGGCCACTGTCATTATCCCAAGCATCGGTATGTAAAATGTCAGGGTAGCCTACTGACGGGTCTTTTAAAACCTTTGATTTAAGTCTCACGTAGCCGTCTGTCCAGTACACTTTCATAATGGGAGGCGCATTATTGTCTTTTTGATTGATTAAATTCCGCTGCTCGTCAGTCAGTCTTCCGTGAATTTGCATCACAATAACGCGGTGTGGCTTTCCAGAAGAATCGCGGGATGTTTCATCCATTCGCAAACGTCCCTTAATTTTGCCGCCTTCAATGAATGTCCAATTATGGGAATCAGAACCAGACACCATTTGTTCGCGCAGTTCTGTTCTTGAATAACTTGAATTTGGAGTAGAAGAACCTGGTTTGGTATAAAACACAAGAGCACCTTCGATAGAATCGTTATACATATAGGGTTTTAACACATCATTGGTTGCATAACCCAAGATTTCAGGTGGTTTTATCGAAGTTGGATTTCCTATTGGAAGTGTTACTTTCCAATGGGTAAGGTCAATATTCGGAAGTTTAAACGTTGTACCTGGCCGATCATTAATAGTAACAGTACTTTCAGCTTCAACTTCTTTTTTGCAAGCAAAGAGTAATAAAAAAAAGAAGAGAAAACTGCAAAAGTTATGATGTGAGATTGTATTCAAAACAAATTAAAATTATCATTCCATGAAATCTTCACGTATTGGACTGAACACATCGATAAGAATACCATCCTCTAAACAAATAGCACCATGCATCACATTTGGTGGAATATAGAATGCATCTCCACCGTTTAAAACCTTAGTTTCATCTCCAATAGTAACTTTAAAAGAACCACTTACCACTTGTGTTACTTGCGCGTGATAATGCTTGTGCATCTGACCAATGCCCCCTTTTTTAAATTCCACGTTTACCAACATAATGGTATCGTCATAGGCCATGATTTGCCTACGAACCCCGTCGCCTACTTCATCCCATTGGATGTCTTTTCCAAAATTAAACTCTTTACTTGATCCAAATGATTTCATTTTTTCTTTGATTTTACTGCTTTTACGATTTTACTAGATACTATTTTTCTTAGGTTTTCTTTATTAGTCGAAGAAAATTTTCATCCGAAAGAAGAACTTGAAAGTCTATTAATATCTATTATTTTACTTCAATTTATTTTGGTGGTGTTCCTGGACCTACTGTTGCTTCTCTAAACCAAACTTCTGTATAACTTCCGTTTTCATATTGTTTAGCGATGTCACCTCCATAGGTTTCAGCACCTGTACACCATACCATATTTGTTTCAGGACTTTTTCCATTGGTCTGGTTATAAGCACCTTGTTTAAAATAATTTAACTCTCCACTATAAGCATTGGCACGTTCTGTACCGTCTTGCCCTATGGGTATAAATAGTTTCTGTACTTGTGCTGGTAAATCAGATTTATTTACATACTCAGACGAAATTAGATTCTTTGTGAAGGTCTTTGTTTTGTGGTTTGGACTTGTAAAGGTCAAATACATGATTCCTTTATAAACATTTACCTCATAGCTGAATTCTTCTCCTAATTTAATGCCGTCTTCTGGCTCAGCAGGATACGCGTCTTTCGCTGTTCCTACGACTGCCATATCATGACCCCAAATGGCAGTTGAGAAATCCCATCTTCCCGCATTATCATCTCCAGCAGTATTGATTTCATAATTCCAAAAAACCGATCCTTTTGTATGACCAGGGAATTTTTTATAAAATAATTTAAACGGTTCATTTTCATGACCTTCGCCACTGTGAATTTGTCCTACTACGGTTGCGAATGAAGCGGCAACTCTAGCGTCACCCGTGGTAGAAACATGCATTACTTTACAGGTACCTGTTAACTTTCCACCCTCTTCCGGAATCCATTCTCTTTTTTCGTGCAGCTCTGTTCTTGTGTTGCTAGAGTTCGGAGAAGTAACGCCAGAATTGGGAGTTTTGTAAACAACCCAACGTCTTGTCCCGTCAATCACGGTATAGAAAAAGTCTTTATTTTCAAAGTCAACTAGATTATCTTCTCTTGACCCGTCTCCCATTAAAATTTTAAACTTGTCCATAAAAGGAATGACTTCACTAGGGTAAACGGTCTTTTTACTCAAATCATCATTGGCTGAAAAATAGCCTTCATTAGAAATGGCTTGATCACTGATTTCGATATTCGCTGCCTTAAACCAAACCTCAGCATAATTTCCATCTGTATATTGTTTTTGAAGATCTCCTCCATGGGTTTCTGCGCCAGAACACCATACTCTATTGACTTGAGGACTTTTACCATTGGTTTGATTGTAACTTCCCAATTTAAAGAACAAACCTTCTTCGGCATAAGCGTTTTTGCGTTCAACACCATCTTGACCAATAGGGAAAAATAATTCCTGAACCTGCTTTGGAGTATCGGCCTCTGTCTTATATTCAGAATCGATCAGGTTTTTAGTAAAGGTTTTTATTGGATGTCCTTCACTTGTAAATGTGAGGTACATCATCCCTTCTTTCACTTCTACTTGATAACTAAACGTTTCTCCTAAAGCGATGCCCTCCTCAGGTTCTTGTGGAAAGGTATCTGCGTTTGTTCCAACAACAGAAAAGTCATAGCCCCAAATAGGATAGGAATAATCCCATCTTTTTGAATTGTCTTCACCCGCTGTATTGATTTCATAGTTCCAAAAAACAGATCCTTTTGTATGCCCAGGAAATTTTTTATAGAAGATCTTAAGGGGTTCATTTTCGTGCCCATCTGCACTGTGAATCTGACCGACTACTACTGAGTAACTTGCTGCTACCATCGCATCGCCTGTACTTGCTACATTCATTACTTTTAGTGTCGCATCCAATTTTGCATCGGTTAGCGGCGACCACTTTTTTAGCTGCGCTAGCTCAGTTCTTGTATTGTTCGAAGTACCGTGTGTGTTCCCAGCGTTGGGCGTTTTGAAAACAACCCACTCTTCCTCACCATCATTTGTGGCGTAAAAAAAGTCCTTGTTTTCATAATCAATTGCTACACCCACATTTGAGCCGTCTCCTAAAATTAAATTCCAATGCTGGAAAAAAGGGATGACCTTACTTGCTATGAGCGCTGGCTTACTATTTTCAGTACACCCCTGTAAGTGCAAAACAAAAATGAGTATAAATACACGGAGGATTGTTTTTGTTGTTGTCATTTTAAAGATTTGCTTAATTGGTAAACCAGTTTGGTTTTCCAAATATAAACAAATTATATTTAATTCGACTTTAGCACCTTCTGCTTTAAGAGCAAGTTGTTGTTGTTATCAAATACTTTTAAAAAATAAAGGGAAGGCGGTAAATCACTTAGGTCAATTTGCGCGCTATTGGACTGCATAAGCAGCTGACCGTCCATGGCAAAAATTTGCGTGTGCGTAGCGTCTGTTTCTAAAATGTGTAATATTCCTGTTGTTGGGTTAGGATATACAAGCGGATTAATGTTTTCTACTGAAGCTGTTGACAAGGAACTCACTTCTTCAATGCTAAAATAAGAAAACAGTACTTCCTCATCCCGAAGGTCTTGTGCATTAATTAAGCTGCGATATATACCCCATTTGGGACGCACAAAACTACCTCCTGGCCGCCAGTTTATCTTTGGTTCGTTAAGCGCTGTATTGTCATAATAAAACAACTCTTGACCATTTAACTTATTGGTCAACCTAATGGAATAGTAACCGGAGCTGGTGTATTCAATTTGCTCAACAACCTCAACCCAAACACCAATCATAGAGCTTAACTGTGTTTCTTTGAGGGTTATTTGATTTGTGGTTTCAGCATACCGTAATTGCAACTTATCTGGAGTTCCCTTGCGTGTAGTCAACGTATACATGGGCATACTTGAATAGTCTCCCCCGACCGATTTTAACTGGTGAATGTGCGTAAAGTTGGGTGAAGATTGAAATCCATCAGCAAGTTTAAATGCCCATTTATATATAACTTTCTCACCCTGCGTTCCTTTTAAATTTGCAGGCGATTTGTCATAGGTTTTAATTTCATTACGTTGCCGGTCATTAATTGTTGAAATACAGCGGTCATCATCTGGAGTTACATGAATAAAAAAACGGAACGTATTGTCTCCAAGGCTGCTGTCATATACTTCGTCTATATGATTTCCAAAACTAGCGTGATTGCAATCTGGCACCTCAATAGGGTTATAACCAGGTGCCAAAAAAGCAGTGAGCTCATCATAGGTATTACCAGGGCCATTTGCTTTAATAACTTCCTGTGCCCACGCTTGACTCAATGTAAACAATGAAAGGATTACAGCAGCAAACGTTCCTCTATTTGAAGTGCCAAAGGCTAAACCGGGATTGTTAATGATTATTCTCATTTGAATTTTTGGTAAAAAACTACAGATCAAATATTGATGGAAGCCAAAGTGAAAGTGCAGGAATATAAGTAACCAACAAAAGGGCAACAATCATGGCTAAAAACAAAGGTATAAGTGGTTTGATCACTTTTTGTATGGAAGTATTTGCGACACCAACTCCGACAAAAAGAACACTTCCGACTGGCGGTGTACATAAACCTATACATAAATTTAAAATCATGATGATACCAAAATGAACAGGATCAATTCCCAATTGGGTTACTATGGGAAGAAAAATGGGAGTAAATATCAATACTGCCGGTGTCATATCCATGAAAATACCTACAAATAACAAGGTGAAGTTAATCAGCAGTAGTATCACAATTTTGTTATCGCTAAGTGACAAAATACCACTGCTTATCATTTCAGGAATATTCTCATAAGACAATACCCACGACATACTCATGGATGCACCTATCAAGAACATTACAATAGCTGTTGTGGTAGAAGATTTTAGCAAAATAGTAGGGAGCGTTTTAAACGTGATTTCTTTATAAATAAATCCCAAAACAAGAGTATAAATAACAGCAATTGCAGATGCTTCGGTAGCTGTAAAAACACCCGAAACAATACCACCAATTACCACAAAAAGCAGCATCAAACTTGGAAATGCGCGAACAAAAGAGCCGAAAACTGTTTTGAGTGGTGCCCGTTTTCCTGTTTTAAAGTTTTTCTTTTTTGCCCATATCATAGCAACAGCCATTAAAAACAAGCCTGTTAGTATGCCAGGAATATATCCAGCCAAAAACAAAGCTGCAATGGAAGCGCCCCCGCTAGCCAATGAATACACGATTAAAATATTACTAGGTGGAATAACCAATCCAGTAGTAGCAGAAGTGATATTTATTGCCACCCCAAAACCTTTAGAGTATCCTTCCTTTTCCATCTCGGGGCCTAAAATACTTCCCATGGCAGAGGCTGATGCCATGGCAGAACCAGCAACAGAACCCATTAACATGGCGGATATAACATTAATAAGTGCTAAACCACCGGGTAAAAAGCCAACCAATGCTTTGGCAAATGCAACTAGTCTGTGGGCCACGCCTCCCTTATTCATCAACTCCCCTGACAATATAAAAAACGGGATAGCCAACAAAGCAAAACTATCTATCCCAGTTGCCATGCGTTGGGAAATAGTAGTCAATGCAGGTAAAAAAGGAACACTCACCAAAAGGGTGAATAGCGATGATATTATAATACTCCAAGCAACAGGTGTCCCTATTGACAGCAGTAACAAAAAACTAAATAACAGTATGACTATTGAAAAAACTTCCATTATGATTTGTTTAATGTTAGATCACAGAACTTGTAAAAAACAATACATGCCCCGCTTAGTGGTACACACATATAAACAAGGTATAGTGGAATTTGTAATGCGGCAGATTTTTGACCTAGCACATAACTTAAATATACAAGTCTTGAGCCGCCAATGATAAAAATCAAAACGGTAGCCAAAATGATAATCGAAAATATAACTTTTTGCATAGCTTTTTGACGAGACGAACTCAATTGACTGGGAAGAATGTCTATGGCAACATGAAGTCGTTTTCCAGAAACATAGGCGGTACCCATAACACCCAACCATATCATGAGATAGCGAGCCAATTCGTCTGTAAATGAGCTTGGATTTGCCAAGACATACCTTGAAAAAACTTGCCAACTTACATTAAGCACCATGATGCCCAGCAAGGCTACCAAAATAATCTCCAAAATGCGGTTTAATTTATTTTGCATGCCTTTCATTCCTATTGATTTTTTATTTGATTAATCAACATATCCATTTCCCCATTTGTGCGGTAATAGTCGTAAACAGGCTTAACCATGTCCTCAAACATTTTCTTGTCAGGATAAACAATTTCTACACCCGCTTTTTTAAGTTCACGCAGCGAATACGCTTCGGATTCTGCCCACAACTGACGTTGATAAATAACAGAAATTTCAACTGCTTCATTGAGCCATTCTTTTTGGTTTTCGTTTAAGCCGTCCCAAAAATAAGAACCACTTACCAAAACATCAGGCAAGGTTGTATGTTCGTCAAGAGTATAGTGTTTACACACCTCAAACTGCTTGGAAAGGTAAAAACTTGGTGGATTATTTTCTGCGCCATCCACCACTTCTTGTTGCAGCGAGGTATACAGCTCACCCCATGAAATTGGCGTAGGAGAACCACCCATGCTTTCAACCATTTTCATAGCTGTAACACTTTCCATGACTCTAATTTTTAACCCTTTTAAATCTGATGGGGATGCAATTGGCTTACGCTTAGTATAAAAACTTCGACTACCAGCATCATAATAAGCCAAGCCCTTAATCCTAAAGGATAATGTTTCATTGAGTAACTGCTTACCAATAGCGCCATCCAAAACTGCAAACGTATGTGCTTTGTCACGGAATAAATAAGGTAGCCCAAGCACTTTCATGTTGGGAGAAAAATTTTCCAGAACACCTGTAGATACTTTGGTGATATCAAGGCTTCCTATTTGTAATAATTCAAGGCATTCGCGCTCAGAACCCAGCTGTTGATTTGGATATATTTTAATTTGCATAGTCCCTGAAGAAATTCGGTAAAGCTCTTCCCCCATTTTTACCATAGCCTTATGGACAGAGTGGTTGGTATCAAGCGCATGACCCAAGCGAATAATACGCTTGCTATTGTCCTGTTGACATGCAACGAACAAGAGAAGCAAAAAATATAATAAGGCTTTTTTCATTCGTGTGAATAAAAATTAAAATAGGATTTAGCATTGTGATAACATATGTCGGACACTATGGTTCCCATGGCATCTAAATCGCGTGGCAACAACCCCTTTTCAACATCTTCACCGATAATATTACACAACAGCCTTCTAAAGTACTCATGTCTTGGAAAAGACATAAAGCTTCGTGAATCTGTAAGCATTCCAACAAAGGTGCTTAAAACACCCATGTTTGACAAGCTATTAATTTGTTTACGCATTCCATCCAATTGATCTAAAAACCACCAACTTGCTCCATATTGAATCTTGCCACTCACGCTACCATCGTTAAAATTTCCTGCCATAGTTGCAAAAAGTGCATTTTGTGCCGGGTTTAAATTGTATAAAATGGTTTTGGCCAACTCATTATTGGTGTCAAGTGAATCTAAAAACCTTGAGAGACCTTGCGCTTGATGAAAATCTCCAATAGAGTCACAACCCATATCAGGACCCAAATTGCTGAGCATACGACTACTATTGTTACGTAATGCGCCAAGGTGGTATTGTTGTACCCAGCCACGTTTGTGATAGCCCTTTGCTAAAAACAACAAAACAGCAGTTTTAAATTGCTGAAGATCATTGACGTTCAAATGCTTTCCTTTAGCTTTTTTTTGCATTACAACATCGGCCATTTCATCTGAGGTCTCAGTATAGCGAATTTGTTCCAAACCATGATCCGATATTGTACACCCATGAGCCGCAAAGTAATCCATCCGCTTATCCAAGGCTTTTTTAAGTGTGCTGAATGAATCTATCTTGTGTCCTACAACCGTTTCCAATTTGGCTAAATAGGCATTGAAGTTCTCATGCTGTATTTCTATGGCCTTGTCTGGACGAAAAGCAGGCAAAAGTGTAAGTGAATCATTAACACCAAATGCTTTATGGTGTTCTAAACTATCCGTAGGGTCATCTGTCGTACATATTATCTCAACACCTAATTTTTTAATGAGATTTAAGCAACTGTATTCTGTTTGATGTAGTAAGGCAGTAGTTTGCTCATAAATAGCCGCTGCATTGTCAGCGTTGAGCAATACATCAATGCCGAAGTATCTTTTAAGCTCAAGGTGTGTCCAGTGGTAAAGTGGGTTACGAATAAGCTTTGGCACGCAAGAAGCCCAAGCAATAAATTTCTCTTTAGGTGAAGCTTCCCCCGTTATGTATCGCTCATCAACGCCCAAGGTCCGCATAGCACGCCACTTATAATGATCGCCATCAATCCATATTTCTGTTATATTTTTAAACTGATAATCATTTGCTATTTGAGCAGGAGATAGATGACAATGATAATCAATGATAGGTAGCTTGGCAGCGTAGTTTACGTAAAGTTCAAGTGCGAAGGGACTATCAAGTAAAAACCCTTCATCAATAAACGATTTGTGTTTTCTGATCATAGCTCATTAGTTGGTTTTCCAATTGTTGCTAATATGCCGCCGTCTACGTAAATAATTTGGCCATTTACAAAATCACTTGCTTTTGATGCGAGGAATACTGCCGTTCCTTTAAGGTCATCTGTTTTACCCCAACGGCCAGCAGGTGTTCTGTTAATAATAAACTCGTTAAATGGGTGTCCATCTACTCGTATTGGAGCGGTTTGAGAAGTCTCAAAATAGCCAGGGCCTATGCCATTGACTTGTATATTGTGTTTGGCCCACTCTGTGGCTAAGTTTCTTGTAAGCATTTTCAAACCACCTTTGGCAGCTGCATAAGCACTAACTGTGTTACGGCCCAACTCACTCATCATCGAGCAGATATTAATAATTTTTCCTGATTTACGTGACACCATAGGGATGGCAAACTGTTGTGCTAGATGAAAAGCGCCTGTAAGGTGAACATCCGTGACGGCTCTAAAGTCCTCGGGGCTCATTTCAAGTGCCGGAGTTCTTTTAATAATACCCGCATTATTGATAAGAATATCAACTTGTTGCTTTTTAAGAATTTCAGCAGTCACTTTTTTTACTTGCTCATCGTTGGTAACATCCAATACATATCCAGTTACATTAAAATCCCTTTTTGTGTATTCATAAATAGCACCCTTTAACTTGTCTGGGCTTGTACTTGAAATAATGAGTTTGGCTCCTGCCTCTGCAAGTCCTATTGCCATAGCCATACCAAGTCCGTGTGTTGCGCCAGAAACAAATGCTGTTTTTCCTGTCAGATCAAATGGATTCATATTTTAACGTAATTCGTTAATTTTTACACCATCCATATCTCCGTAATCTAAGTTTTCCCCTGCCATACCCCAAATAAAGGAATAGTTTGAAGTGCCACATCCACTGTGGATAGACCATGACGGTGAAATTACCGCTTGATGGTTTTGCATAAAGATATGTCTTGTTTCTTGAGGTTCACCCATAAAATGAGAAATGGAATTGTTAGCATCAATGTCTAAATAAAAATAAACTTCCATTCTTCTTAGATGCGTATGTGCAGGCATGGTATTCCACACATTTCCTTCATATAACATGGTAAGGCCCATCTGCAACTGACATGTAGGTATGATTTCTTGAACAATAAGTTTTTTTATGCGTCTTTTGTTCGCATTCTTATCGTCTCCGAGCTCTACATACTGTGCCCGTTCAGATGATATTTTTTCAGTTGGGTAGCTTTTATGTGCTGGGGTAGAATTGTAATAAAACAAAGGAGAAGAGCCTGAGGTGTTTTCAAAAACGACATCTTTAGCGCCTCTACCAACATACAACGCTTCTTGATTTTCAAGGGTATAGGCAGTACCATCTACGCGAACAATACCCGTTTCACCAACATTAATAATGCCCAATTCTCTGCGTTCCAAAAAATAATCCGCTCGTAGCTCATCTATAGCCTCTAAGGCAAGTGGTTTGGATACGGGTTGTGCGCCTCCTACAAGGTATCGGTCGTAAGTGGTATAATAGGCTGTAATATGATCAGGGTTGAAAATGGTTCCTATTAAAAAGCGATTTCTTAACTCAGCTGTGTCAAAATTTTTCGCTTCTGTCGGGCTAGTAGCTAAGTACGTATTTTTTGATTGCATATAAAATTGTAATGGATTGCAAATGTAATTAAAGTGAATACATTTTTCAAATATATTTTTTAGCTACTTGTGCATTGTTCGATTATTTTTCAATGAAGAATCCCTTATGCAAAGCTTGGGTTTTAGTTTAATAGCGTGCTCAATATTCGCATTTTTTGAATTCATTTGATCTAAGAAAACACGGGCAGCACTTTTACCCATTTCGTAGGGACTTTGCTCAATTGAAGTCAATGTCAAATCCAATAGTTCAGTAAAAGGTTCGTTACTAAATCCAACTACTGCAACATCATCTGGGATACTAACATTCTGTTCTTTTAGTTCTTGCATCACACCAAGTGCTATATAGTCACTTGAGCAAAAAATAGCATCAATATTAGCATCGCTAGACAATATTTGACGTGCTACTTTTCTTCCAGAAACAATATCACTATTGGCTTGAAACACAAGTTCTTTCCTAAAGTCAATACCGTTGTATTTTAAGGATTCTTTGTATCCCTTAAAACGATTCGTATATATATTAAGATTTAGATCAACCGTGACATAAGCTATTTGGCTACAGCCTTGGTCAATCAAGTGTTGTGTGGCAATTTTTCCACCTAACACATCATCTGTCTCTACACAACTTGAGTTTTCAATATCAGCCTTTCTATCAAAAAAAATAAGGGGTAAATTGTTGTCAATAATCTTATTGAAATGATCTTTAATTCGAGTTGTTTTGGAAACAGAAATAAGCACGCCATCAACTTGATTTTGCAAGAGCGCTTCAATAATATCTTTCTCTTTTCTCTCAGATTCATTTGATTGGAATATCATTACTTGATAACCCTTGGGATATAACTCTTCCTCAACACCCATAATAATATTTGAAAAGAAATGACGATTAATAAAAGGGACTACCAAACCAACCTGATTTGTTCTACCGCTTTTCAAAGCCAAAGCATGGCGGTTTTTGAAATAACTCAACTCATCAGCAGCTTCCAAAACCATTTTCTTGGTTTTTTTACTTATTAGCTCACTATCGTTTAACGCACGTGATACCGTAGCAGCGGTAATATTAAGCTTTGAAGCAATGTCGTATATGGTTGTTTTTTTTTTCACATTAATATGGTTTGGTAAACTTATTAAAAATGTTTTGAATTTTAATCAAAAACGTTTTATATTGTGCAATCCATTGCATAAAGTATATGATAAAAATAAAATTAAACTTTTTTATGCTTATAATAGCGATACTAAACTTATTTTCAGTTAGTTGGTCGCAAAATATGTCCTTTATACATTCTAGGGTTAATGTTACTGACGAGAATTATATTCCCGACTTTAGTTATGCTGGCTACCATAATGGAAATAAACAAATTCCAGATTTTACAGGAATTATTGTAGATGCAGTTGATTATAATGTTGTGGCTAATGATGGTCTTGACGACACTAAAGCACTGCAACATGCTATTAGCGAAGTTAGTAAATTAAAGGGGCCTGTTACATTACTATTACCGCCTGGAAAAATAATTATTAGTGGAATCATTTACATTGAGCGCAATAATTTTATTTTAAGTGGTGCTGGATCAGGTGAGCATGGTACTGAAATATATTGTCCTAGACCCCTAATGTACACCAAAGATCCTGAAGATCTTAAAGAATTGCGTGAGTATCTAATTGAATTTGACAAAAGGCAACGGGAGAAAGAGAACAATATAGACTTACCATTTTCCCAATTCGCTTGGTCAGGCGGGTTTATATGGACTCGAGTTCCTGGAGAGCGTGTTAAGCCCTATCTAAAAAAATATGAGCGGCCCTACGAGGTGCTCGCAAAAGTTTCTGAAGGAAAAAGGGGGGGCTTCTCCTTAAGTGTTTCCGAATCGCAACATTTAAATGTTGGGGATGTTGTCGAACTCCAACTCTTTAATAAGCAAGGAGAAGAAAGTCAGATAATCCAGGAGCTTTATAAAAATCAATTAACAAGAATTGGCAGCCATCATTGGAATTTTCCAGACTTACCACTAGTGCGCCAACAGTTAAAAGTCCTTGCAATATCAGAAGGAATAGCAACAGTAAGTAGCCCACTAACCATTGATATAAAACCCGTATTTGAAGCGCAATTAGTGAGATGGAATCATCTAAAAGAAATTGGTATCCAAGATTTCAGTATTCGGTTTCCAAAATCGCCTCGAATTGCGCATCACGTTGAACCCGGTTTTAATGGTATTTACCTTACGCGTGTATATAACAGTTGGGTGAAAAATATCATCATTGAAAATGCAGATAGTGGCATACTTACAGAAAATATTGCCAATGTAACCATTGAAGACGTAGTCACTAAAGGGGAAAACACAGCACATTATACTGTTGCAATGTCTGGTACATATAATGTATTGGCCAGAGGGATAAAAGTTTATAACAAAGCGGTGCACCCGCTGAGCTTCAATACATTAGCAACAAAATGTGTATACCTGAACTGTGAAGTTTTTGTGGATCCCATTTTGGATCAGCATTCGGGTGCGAATCATCAAAACTTATTTGACAATACCACAGTACATATTTCGCCAGATGAAGAAATGAGTTACCCCCTATTTAAAGGTGGGGGTGCCGGCTACTGGAAACCTTCCCACGGTGCATTTAGTACTTTTTGGAACACTAAAATTAATGTATTGAATGATATCAATTCATCAAAAACAATAAAGTTAGATGGAATGAAAGATGGCCCATTTGCTCGTATTATAGGAATCAATGGGAATAAAACTTTTGAAGTTAACTACCAGCCTATGACTATGATAAAAGCAGTTAATGAAGTTTTTGAAAAACACCCATCACTTTACAACTATCAACTAACAACGCGACAAAAAAAATAAGCCCCAATGATGATTGAAACAAGAGTCAGGTCTGATATAAAAGAAAACATACAAGAATTAAATAATAGCAGAAACATGTATTTAGCAGATGAACTTAAAACTAGGGCAAAAAATTTAGAGTCATTAATGGCTCAACCTGCCTATAAAAACGAAGCGCTTAAAGAACAGGTGCGAACGCTTTTTCAAGAAGTGGCTAGGCTAAAGTCAAGAATTGAATTTCTTGAAAGGGAAAACGAGCAGCGATTCATAAAAGAAATAAACACACAAGATTTTTTTCAGCCAAATGAAGTATCTATCCCCTCATTTGATGAAAAACTATTTAAAAAAGCGCTTCTCATTATAGAGGAAAATATCAGTAACGAATTTTTTAATATTTCTGCATTTTGTTCTGAACTAGGTGTTAGTCGTACATTGTTGTTCTTAAAGGTTAAAACATGGACAAACTTTACTCCAAACGATTTAATAAAACATTATCGCATGAGACGTGCTGTACAATTACTTGAAAAAGGCAAAATGATTATTTCAGAAGTAAGCTATCATGTTGGATATAAAAACCCAAAATATTTCAGTAAGTGTTTTAGTGAAAAATTTGGTCTTACTCCTAGTCAATTTCAAAAAAAATACGCGATCTAATGCTTTAAATTTACTGAAATTAAAAAGCATTTAACAACTTAAGCTAATCTTAACAACCATGATCTTTAGCCAAAATAAAAATTATTATTTTCTCTTGATTTTTTTAGCCCTTATATTATCGGGGTGCTCAAGAAAAAAAGAAGATGCTAAATCGGATATAGAAATACTTTTAGAAAAGAGGTATGAAAAATTACTAACATACTCGGTTGATTCATTAGCATTCCCAAGAAGCTATTCTTACAAAGCAAATGCTATTAAAAAAGTTCCTTCTAAAGATTGGACTAGCGGATTTTTTGCAGGTAACCTTTGGCACTTATACTCCTTAACTGGAAATCAAGATTACATCGAAAAAGCCGAGGAGTGGACAGCATTTATTGAAAAGGAAAAGTTTAATAATCGCACCCACGACATGGGTTTTAAGGTGTACAACAGTTTTGGCAACGGACTCAAAATAAAAGAGAACAAACGGTACAAAAATATTATTGTTGAAAGTGCCAAAACGTTAAGTACTCGATTTGATGAAAATATTAAAAGTATTCGCTCTTGGGATTTCAACAAAGAAGTATGGCAATTTCCAGTAATCATTGACAACATGATGAACTTAGAACTACTTTTCGAAGCAACTAAAATTTCAGGGGATAGTAGCTTTCATAAGTTAGCCGTTACCCATGCAAACACCACATTAAAACACCATTTTAGACCAGACAATAGTTGCTATCACGTGGTAGATTATGATACCCTGACATACCAACCCAGAATGAAAGTCACACATCAAGGGATTAATGATGAGTCTTCATGGACGCGCGGTCACGGTTGGGGGATTTATGGCTATACACTTGCCTACCGATATACCAAAGATACTAGGTACCTAAATCGTGCCATTGCCACAGCTGAATATTTCATAAATCACAAAAATTTACCAAAAGACGGAATACCCTACTGGGATTTTGATGACCCTGCCATTCCAAATGCGCCAAGAGATGTTTCTGCTGGAACAATTGTAGCCGCTGCCATGGTTGAAATTTATGGATATACACAAGAGGAAAAATACTTGGATTACAGTAAAAAAGTGATGACGAGCCTAAAATCACCAGATTATATTTTGGCATCTGATTTCGATGCACCTTTTATACTAGATCACAGTACAGGAAACTGGCCAAAAAACGATGAGATAGATGAGCCCATTGCATATGGAGATTACTATTTTCTTGAAACCCTAATTAGACTTAAAAATATTAATTAATGAAGTCTCGATTTAACAACTTTGCGTTCATTTATACCCTAATCCTTGCTTTTATTACAAGCTCGTGTAATTCGATTTCTGATAAGGGGTTACGACAAACGACTAACATTAACAAAGGTTGGGAATATCTAGAGTATAATGCAGAAACGCCTGATGCTGCACTTGCCAATGAAAATTGGAAAGACATTGATCTACCACATACTTGGAATGCTATTGATGCAACAGACTTAGCGCCGGGCTACAGAAGGGATGGCAGCTGGTATCGGAAAGACATTGAAATCTCAAACATTAGCGCGGGTCAAGTTTTTCAGCTATACTTTGAGGGGGTCAACATTACATCTAAGGTTTATGTGAATGGTAAGAATGTTGGTCAACACATTGGTGGGTATATTGGGTTTAACCTAGATATTACAGGTGCAGTTAAGGAAGGTAAAAATCAAATTTTGGTGTATGCAAACAATGGCTACAATCCAGAAGTTATCCCATCACAAAAGAGTGATTTTTTCATATATGGGGGCATCACACGGGATGTTTGGTTAAAAACACTTCCTGCTGAGCACGTAAATGATTTAAAAATTACCACACCCAAAGTGACAAGCAGTAATGCAGCATTGAATGCAAAAGTGTTGATTACAAATCCCAAAAATAGTAAACTATCGGTTGAAGCAGTTCTTGCTGACAATGACGGAAATATGGTCAAAACAGCTGTATTTGATGTGGTGGATAATTCGGCGGATATTAACTTTACCAACATCACAAATCCCAATCTTTGGGATACAAAAAACCCATATCTGTATAATCTTACTGTAGCACTTGTAAAAGATGGCAAAACAATTGACGAGTTAAATGAAAATTTTGGTTTTCGTTGGTTTGAGTTTAAGGATTTTGGAGCATTTTACCTTAACGGAAAGCGATTAAAACTTAGAGGTACACATCGGCATGAAGAACACGCTGGAGTTGGCTCAGCAATGAGTAATATACAACACCGGACAGACATGGAACTTATCAAAGAGATGGGTGCTAATTTCGTTCGACTTGCACATTATCCTCAAGATCCTGAAATCTATAAGGCTTGCGATGAGTTGGGCATACTTGTTTGGGACGAATTACCGTGGTGCCGTGGGGGTTTGGGCAACGATGCGTGGAAAAAGAACACAAAATATATGCTCAAAGAAATTATAGAACAAAATTATAACCACCCCAGTGTAATTCTCTGGTCCTTAGGTAATGAAATTTATTGGTTACCCGATTTTGAAGGAGGTGATGATATTGATCAATTAAAAGATTACCTCTCAGAACTAAACGACTATGCACACAAGCTAGACCCAACACGAAAAACAGCCATCAGAAAGTTTTATGAGGGCTCAGATATCGTGGATGTTTTTTCACCATCCATATGGTCTGGATGGTATTCTGGAAGTTATAAGAGTTATCAAAAAGCCGTTGACAAATACAAAAAAGAATACAAACATTTTTTACATACCGAGTATGGCGGTTCTAGTCATGTAGGAAGACACACAGAAAACCCCATCACTGGTGAAGGCAAAATCCAAGCCGATGGCTGGGAAGAAGCCATTGTACAAAATGATGTTCCTAATATTGCAAAAGTTGGCGATTGGAGTGAAAACTATATTGTCGATTTATTTGATTGGCACTTGCGCATTAGTGAAAATGACACCGCATTTGTAGGGAACGCGCAGTGGGCATTCAAGGATTTTGGAACACCATTACGCCCTGAAAATGCAATACCCTATATTAATCAAAAGGGCTTGGTAGATAGAAACAACAACCCTAAAGATGCTTTTTATGTGTTTAAAAGCTATTGGAATGACACTACACCTTTTGCCTATATTGAATCGCATACATGGACAGAACGTCAAGGGCCAAAAGGGTTAAAACGTGCTGTTAGTGTATATAGTAACTGCCAAGAAGTTGAGCTGTTTTTAAATGGTAAAAGCATGGGCACTAAAAAAAGGAATACTAAGAGCTTCCCTGCAGCAGGACTAAATTGGAATATTCCCTTTACGGATGGAGAAAATTTGCTTGAAGCTGTCGGAAAAATATCCTCTGGCAATGAAGTAAGGGACAAATTAAAGGTCAACTACAGATTTACAAAAAATGGAACCGCAAAAAGCCTTGCATTGGAGTACACCCAATTGGAGAATGGAAATTATTTGGTCACGGCAACGGCGCGTGACAAAAATGGTCTTCGCGTATTGGACTTTGAAGAACGTGTATATTTTCAATGTTTATCAGGTGGAAATACACACAAAGCTATGGGCACTCCAACAGGGAGTGAAGTAATAGAAATGGCCAATGGAAGAGCATCAATTGAAGTAGTGAGAGCACATAAAAATATACCCTTAAAAATGATGGTGCTGAGCCAAAATTTTAAAGGTACATATTTAACAATTGAATGAACTTAAATGAATATAGCATTACAAAAAACTTAAAATATGTACGATTTTAATCCTTTTTAATATTATATAAACCTCAAACCAAACTAAATTTATACATTAAAATAAAACATTTATGAAAAAATATTTACTCATACTTACAATTATGTCAATTGGAACATCCCTATCGGCACAATTATACATTAATGAAATAATGGTACAACCTCCAAGTTCCTCTACATCTCCTAAACAAGATAATGAAGAACTTATTGAAATACGTGGAGCAGCTGGGGCAACAATTGCTGATAACACTTACCTAATTCAAGTTGAAGGTGATAGTTCTGACCCTGGAGATATGGAGTCAGGTGGTAGTCAGGGCGGTATTATTGATCTCTCAGGAAAAGTTTTGGGTTCAAATGGTACATTGGTTATTCTTACAACTGGACATCCTTACACAGTTAGTTCTGAAACAACCGTTCTTCTTGACGTTACAGATGGAAACTTAGAAGATCCTTCAAATAACTTTTTTTTAATAAACACTAATGGCAACAGTGTAGAGGACGATGGTGGTAGCACAGGGAATCCTACATCAAGGAGTGCCCCACACTCAAATCACGATTTGGATGAAAATAATGATGGAATAATTGATGCAAAATTTACTGATGCCTGGACATTTATGGATGGGATTTCAATTCTCAAAGATAGTTCTACTATGTATGCTTATGCTGAGGTTATTTTTGCAAGAACAACATCGGGTAAAACTATAAAAAAATCTACTACTGCTACACTTGTTGATACATCTAATCAGCAATTCCGCTATTTTGCAAGGATAGGTAATTCAACTGGGTATAAAGCTGGTGAAGTAGCTGATGCCGATTGGGTTGGTGGAACTGTTAATTCTGGTGATAATCCAAATAATGCTGACTCTGATTATTGGTCTTTTGGTTCTAGTAGTTCTGGAGTAAGAGCTTTGCCGGAGGAATGGGAAGGTTATATTCTTAATCATCTTGGCGCACCAAACGCTGATAGTGTTTTAAGTATTAACACATTAGAAAATCCTAACAGTTTTGTCCTTTACCCAAACCCGACAGATGGTATTGTTCATATCAAAGGAAAAGAATCAGTTGATGCTATTCGCTTGTTTAATATAAGCGGTCAAATTATTAAAGAACTTACAAATACCAGCTCACTTGACATTAGTAGTCAACGAAGTGGACTTTACATGATTGAAATTGAAGACGAAGGAAAAACATCCGTTGCCAAATTAATCAAACGCTAAACTTTTTAATACTATTTTAGAAAAGCACCCTATTTGGGTGCTTTTTTTATATATGAGATATAAGAATTAGTAAATCAGACCAATATCCCCAACTCCGTTTTTTTCTTTTAATAAAGGAGACTTTACATCTGGGATGTATGCATTCTCATCAGACCATTTTGGTTTTTTATACAGCACATTAGTGTCCATAGCACCCTTTAAAAATTTAGGGAATCCTACATCATAGAAAAGGCAATTATCAATCTTGTTTGCAGCACCAGATAGGCGCAATGGGATTTGTATTCTATAACTATTCAC
>ERZ802822.818-NODE-818-length-20913-cov-6.793482_pt1 | contig 20913 bp, 14 predicted proteins | sample MGYA00345649_ERZ802822 | MGnify/ENA primary metagenome ERZ802822 (study PRJEB30503, sample SAMEA104212359) | marine metagenome | biome: Westerlies Biome; feature: [SRF] surface water layer (ENVO:00010504) within the epipelagic zone...; material: water...
CTTCGACTTCTGAAACTAGTCCATAATAATTAGCACTTATTGGCGCTTCAATTGCTATATTGAACTGCTCTTTATGAATGTATTTTAAATCGAGCATTCTTTGTAGAATCCAATTACGTCTTATCAACGCCCTTTTAGGGTTAACAAGAGGATTTATGGAAGAAGGTGCCTTAGGAAGTGCAGCAATCATTGCCCATTGCGCTAAATTTAAATCTGATAAAGGCCTGCCATAGTAAACTTCACTGGCTGCAGCAATTCCGTAAGCCCGATTTCCAAAGAAAATTCTATTCACATAAAACTCAAAAATTTCTTCTTTTGAGTATGTCTTTTCTAATCTATAGGCTAGAAATATATCTTTTACTTTTCGGAAAAGACTTATATCTCTGCTGGTTAAATAATTCCCAGCAACTTGCATTGTTATAGTGCTTCCTCCTCCTTGGATTTGCCCTGAAACTACAAGCCTATAAAGAGACCTAAGAAGTCCGGTATAACTCACTCCAGAATGAGAGAAAAAATTATCATCCTCTGCTGCCAATACAGCATTTACATAATGATTTGGTATTTCATTAAAATTTAAAGCCGTTCTTCTTTGTTCTCCAAACTCACCTATTAATTTCCCATCTGAAGAAAAAATTTTGAGAGGTATCTGAAGTTCGATATCTCTAATGGTTTGTTCATTTGGCAGCTTGCTATCAATATATATATTCAAACTAGATAAGGTCATTACAAAAATACATAGAAATATAAGAAAGACCTTTCCGTAAAAGCTATATGAGAGAGAAATGAAGTATGTTTTCAATTTAAGCAACATCAAGGAGTTATAATAACCTAATGAGGCTAATAATTATCGGCTCTATGGCTTCTGGTAAGTCTACTGTAGGCAGAAAACTTTCTAAAAAGTTAGGTCTAAATTTTTTTGATATAGATAATGAAATCGAGAAAAAAGCTGGAGCTAAAATATCTTGGATTTTTGATGTTGAAGGTGAAGAGAAATTTAGAGACAGAGAATATGAAGCATTTAGTAATCTCAATACTAATGAAAATTGTGTGATTTCAACAGGTGGCGGTATAGTTTTAAGAGAAGAAAATAGAGAATTATTGAATAAAGGTACAGTAATATACTTAGAAATAAGTATTCAAACTCAATTAGAAAGAACTATTAATGATAAAGATAGACCTCTTCTTTATGGAGTTAATAAAGAAAAGACACTCAGAAAAATAGCAGAGATACGTAATCCAATCTATGAAGCTTTTAGTGATATAACTATAAAAGAAACAAATGATCCTAATGAAGCGGCAGATCTAATTGTTTTAGAGTTGAAAAAATGAAAGAGATAAAGATAAATACAGATTCAAGAGATTATCCGGTTTTAGTAGGAACAGATATTCTCACTGAGAATTATTTAAAAGAGTTTTCAAATAAAGAAATTCTATTGGTAATTGATTCAAAAATTGAAGACTCTATAAAAAAGGAGGTTCAGATAACTCTATCAAATATATCATCAAAGTATTCTGAGTTAACCTTAGAAGCAAATGAAGAAAATAAGTCCAATGCGACATTGTCTGTTATTCATGATGAACTTATTGAACAAAGCTACAGCAGAGACTGCATCCTTTTTGCACTTGGAGGAGGTATTATTTGTGATATGACTGGATTTGCAGCTGCTACCTACCTTAGGGGAGTCGACTTTGTACTTATTCCATCAACCTTACTGTCTCAAGTCGATGCTTCCGTAGGTGGGAAAACCGCCATAAATCATCCTAAAGGAAAAAATATGATTGGAGCATTTCATCAACCTTCGAAAGTACTAACCGATACTAAACTTTTAAAAAGTTTAAAAAAAGTACAAATCAGGGAAGGTCTGGCAGAGATCATTAAACACGCTCTAATAAGAGATGAAATCTTTTTCCAGTGGTTGCAAGAAAATATAGAAGATCTTTTGGAGGCTAATGATGCCAAGCTATTAGAAGCTATATCTAAATCCATTGAGATAAAAGCAGATGTAGTCTCAAAAGATGAAACTGAGCAAGGAATTAGGAAATGGCTTAACTTTGGTCATACTTTTGGACATGCCATTGAAGTTTATGGTAATTATAAGAGATTTTCTCATGGCGAGGCTGTTGCACTAGGAATGTTAATGGCTACAAATTTATCTAAAAAAATCCTAAATCTCGAAAATAAAGAAATAGATAAGATTAAGCAGCTTATTTATTCAATTCTGTCTGAGGAACTATTAAAAAGTGAATTTCAACCAAATGATTTAGTAAAACTGATGTCAGCGGATAAAAAAAAGAAAGGCGATAGTCTTAATTTTATTTTGCTAAGCTCTATCGGAGAAGCAAAAATTTTATCCGATATACAAGAATCCGATATTATTGAGTCTATTAAATTAATCTAAGCAAACTTCCCAGATTGGTCAACAAAAGGTACAATTACGCACCTGCGCAACTCTCATAACTAACTTTTTGCTAATTAGTTAGCTGAGGGTCCACAACCCACTAAATATGAAAAATTTTAGACTTAAAGATAAGTACAGGTTTGGTTTCCCCAAAAAAAGGGGATTATACGACCCACAATTTGAAAAAGATTCTTGCGGTGTAGGATTAGTTGCCAATATTAAGGGCATTCCTTCAAGAGAAATAATGGATGATGCCTTTCATGTTAATTCTCAAATGGATCATAGAGGTGGATGTGGGTTCGAAGAAAACACAGGCGATGGAGCTGGAATACTTATGGCATTGCCCGATAGTTTTTTCAGAGCAGAAGCCAAAAAAATTCAAATAAGCCTCCCTGAAATTGGTCAATATGCAGTTGGGAATGTATTTTTACCAACTGATCGAAGTGAAAGAGAATTCTGCATTAAAGAAACAGAGTCAATTATAAAAGAAGAAAATCAAATCTGCTTAGGTTGGAGAGAGGTTCCTGTAGATCCGGAAGGAGCTAATGTTGGTCCCGCTTCTAGAGGCGCACAACCGCATATAAAACAACTTTTCATTCAATGTTTAGACGGCATTAGTCAGGATGAATTTGATAGAAAACTCTATTTAATTAGAAAAAGAATCAGTAATATAATTCGAAGCTCACAAGAACTCAAAGAAGCAAAACTTTTTTACGTATGCAGCTTGTCAACTTCAGTAATGGTTTACAAGGGCATGCTTACTCCCTCCCAACTTTTTCCCTTCTATCCTGATTTAGAAAATAAAACTTTTGAAACTCATTTAGCAATGGTGCATTCAAGGTTTAGCACAAATACATTTCCTTCCTGGGATAGAGCTCAACCCAATAGATATATGTGTCATAACGGGGAAATCAATACCCTCAAAGGTAATATGAATGCTATGAAAGCTAGGCAAGGTACTGTTGAAAGTAACTTATTTGGTAAGGAAATAGAGAAACTTTTTCCTATTGCAGAATTAGACTGCACTGATTCAGGCAGTTTTGATAATGTCTTAGAGTTCCTTTTACTTTCTGGAAGAAGCCTACAAGAGTCAGTCATGATGATGATCCCGGAAGCATGGCAATCAGATGTGAATATGTCTGATCAAAAGAAAGCTTTCTACCAATTTAGTTCATCTATGATTGAACCTTGGGATGGGCCTGCCTCTATCGTCTTCACAGATGGAAAAAAAGTTGGAGCAGTTTTAGACAGGAATGGTTTAAGACCGAGCAGATTTTATCTAACTGATGATGATAAGGTCATTATGGCTTCAGAGGTCGGAGTCCTACCTATTGATCCAGAAAGAGTAGTTAAAAAAGGTAGATTGCAACCAGGTAAGATGTTTCTTATAGATTTCGAAAAGGGTGAGATGATTCCTGATGAAACCATTAAGACGGACATTGCAAATCAACATGATTACATAGAATGGAACCAGTCCATAGTTGATCTAGACAGCCTGAAGGGACAATCTCAAAAAGATGGCGTAGAAAATAATCTAATCGAGAGGATGAGAGCTTTTGGCTATACCACAGAGACCATGCAATTCATGCTTTTACCCCTTGTCTCAGAATTAAGAGATCCTCTTGGTTCAATGGGCAATGATGCAGCTTTGGCTTGCCTTTCTGATAAACCAAGACTTCTATTCGATTACTTCAAACAGCTATTTGCGCAAGTTACAAATCCGGCAATAGATTCGATTAGAGAAGAAGTAATTATGTCTTTGGAATGCTTAATTGGTCCAGAAGGCAATCTTCTGGAAAACGATAAAAATAATGTAAAAAGACTAAGAGTTGTAAATCCAATACTATCCAATAAAGAATTGAGCTCTATTAAAGAAATCTCTGTTGATAATTGGAAAACTAAAACTATAGATTTAACATATCAAAAAAAGGATGGCTTAAAGGGTATGCTATCAAGGCTAGATGAGGTGTGCCAAGAAGCAGAGAGCGCTATTGAACAAGACTATTCTTTTATAGTCTTATCTGACAAGGGAGTATCTGACTCAAGGATTTCTCTTAGCTCACTATTGTCTTGTTCTTCAGTACATCATCACCTTACAAAAAGACAACTCAGAACGAAAATAGGTATCGTCATAGAAACTGGTGAGGCAAGAGAGGTACATCATCATTGCTTGCTATTTGGATATGGAGCAGATGCTATCAATCCCTACCTTGCATTTGAGGCAATATTTCAATCCCTGGAGGATGGTGCCCTTAAAGATGTTACTTTGGAAAATAATGACCAAATAGTAAATGCCTACAAAAAAGGTACGAAAAAAGGAATCCTTAAAGTAATGGCAAAAATGGGAATATCAACTCTTCACTCTTATAAAGGTGCACAAATATTTGAAGCTGTTGGTCTATCTAGTGAAATCATAGACAAATCATTTCCTGGAACAGCAAGCAGGGTTGGAGGTATAAGTTTCGAAGCATTATTTGACGAACAGAAAAGGAGGCATGATCTAGGATATCCAGAAGAAAAGATCAATGTCACAACACTTCCTAATCCCGGAGACTTTCATTGGAGAAATGGCGGTGATGCTCATATGTGGGATCCTAAAACTATTTCTTCTTTGCAGCTTGCTGCACGAACTAATGATGAAGACGCTTATTGGGCTTTCGCGAAACATGCTAATGAAGTTTCTACAAAACAAAGCTCTTTAAGAGGTCTATTGAAATTCAAAAGTACCCTAGACCCAATTAATATCGATGAAGTTGAGAGTGAAAAGGAAATAGTAAAAAGGTTTGCAACGGGTGCTATGAGTTTAGGTTCTATTTCAACCGAATCTCACGAGTCATTGGCAATAGCTATGAATAAATTAGGTGGAAAGTCTAATACTGGTGAAGGTGGTGAAGATCCTATCAGGTTCACGCCTGATAAATCAGGTATCTCTAAAAGATCAGCAATAAAGCAAGTAGCTTCAGGAAGGTTTGGCGTAACGATGAGATATCTAACCAATTCTGATGAGTTACAAATCAAAATATCACAAGGCGCGAAACCGGGCGAAGGTGGAGAATTACCAGGCAAAAAAGTTGATGAATATATTGCCAAAATTAGACATTCAACTCCTGGAGTAGGTTTAATCAGCCCTCCTCCGCATCATGATATTTATTCTATAGAAGACATAGCTCAATTAATCCATGATTTAAAAAATGCTAATAGGACTTCTAGAATAAGCGTTAAGTTAGTTTCAGAAGTTGGAGTCGGTACTATTGCCTCTGGTGTAGTAAAAGCCAAAACTGATCATTTGGTTATAGCAGGTCACGATGGAGGGACGGGTGCTTCTCCTCTCACTTCGATAAAGCATGCAGGCCTTCCCTGGGAATTAGGTGTAGCTGAGACTCATCAAACCTTGGTTATGAACAACTTACGCTCAAGAGTTGTTCTCCAAACAGATGGGCAAATAAAAACCGGAAGAGATGTCGCCATTGCAGCACTTTTAGGAGCTGAGGAATTTGGATTCGCAACTGCTCCTTTGGTAACTTTAGGTTGCATAATGATGAGAAAATGTCACCTCAACACATGTCCAGTTGGCATAGCAACGCAAGACAAAGAATTAAGAAAAAAATTCAAAGGCAAGCCTGAGCATGTTGTAAATTATCTTTTCATGGTGGCTAAAGATTTAAGAATGATAATGGCAGATATGGGTTTCAAAACTGTGAATGAAATGATCGGTAGAGTTGATTGTTTAGAGACTGACATGGTAATAGATCACTGGAAGAGAAATGGTCTTGATTTCAGTGGTATCCTTCAGCCTGCTGAAAAGATATTCGAAAATACCGAAGTTTATAACACTCAAAGTCAAGATCATGGTCTTGATAAAGCCTTAGATAATGATCTGATAGATAGATGTAAAAATGCTATAGAACAAGGTGAAAAGACTGCCTTTAACAGCAAAATTAATAATATTAATAGAACAGTTGGAACAATGCTCTCAAACGAAGTTGCTAAAGTTTGGGAGACCAATAATCTTTCTGAGGATACGATAGAGATAAATTTCAATGGGTCTGCCGGGCAAAGCTTTGCAGCTTGGTTAGTTAAAGGAATTACTTTCAGGCTAGAAGGCGATGCTAATGACTATGTAGGCAAAGGGCTCTCAGGAGGTAAACTGATCATATATCCTCCTAAAAATAGTAAATTTAAAGCCGAAGAGAATATCCTTCTTGGGAATGTAGCACTTTATGGAGCAACCGAAGGTGAAGCTTATTTTAGAGGGATAGCTGCTGAAAGATTCTGCGTAAGAAATAGTGGTGCTTCAGTTGTTGTAGAGGGAATTGGAGATCATGGATGTGAATATATGACAGGAGGTAAAGCTGTTATTTTAGGTCCAACTGGAAGGAATTTTGGTGCCGGAATGAGTGGAGGAATAGCTTACATTTTTGATGATGAAGGTGACTTTATAAAAAAATGTAATAATGAAACTTTTGAACTAGAGCCTTTACTGGAAGAAGACTTATCTGACCTCAAAGGTTTAATTCTAAAACATAAGAATTATACCGAATCGACTGTTGCAGATAATATCCTTAAAAATTGGGAAAATGCTTCTAAAAAATTCGTAAAAGTTATGCCAACAGATTACAAACGTGTTCTAAATGAAATGAAAACAAAACGACAAAGCAATGGGTAAAACAACTGGATTTAAAGAATTCTCCAGGGCAGTTGAGCCTTACCGTCCTGCAAAAGAGAGGGTCTTAGATTTCAAGGAAATCTATACCGATCATGATGATGAAAAACTTGCCGTGCAAGGTGCAAGATGTATGGATTGTGGAGTTCCTTTTTGCCAATCAGGTGAAGGGTGTCCTGTTTATAACCTCATTCCAGAATGGAATGACCTCGTCTATCAAAACAAATGGGAAGAAGCTTTTGATAAATTAATACTGACCAATAATTTCCCTGAAGTTACTGGAAGAGTTTGTCCGGCAGTTTGCGAAGGAGCGTGTGTACTAGGTATTACAGAGAGCCCTGTAGCAATTAAGAACTTAGAATTTGCCATAGCAGATAAAGGCTTTCAAAACGGTTGGCTAAAACCACAAATTCCCCAAAATAGAACTGGAATGTCAGTTGCTATAGTTGGCTCAGGTCCCGCAGGGCTATCTGCAGCTCAACAACTTAATAGTGTTGGTCATAACGTAAAAGTTTACGAAAGAGCAGATCGAATAGGTGGTCTCATGATGTATGGCATTCCCAATATGAAGCTAGATAAATCTATAATCGATCAAAGACTAGAAATAATGGAAATGGAAGGCATAGAGTTCTTTACAAATGCAGATGTGGGAGGAAAAGGAGAAAACTCTGTCAGTGTTAAAGAGCTAGATGAGTCAAATGATATTGTCTTAATGACAACTGGAGCTACTAATCCAAGAGACTTGCCCATCCCACAAAGAGAAGGGGTGGGAGTTCACTTTGCAATGGATTTCCTGCGTAAGAATACTAAGAGTTTATTAGACTCCGAACATGATGACGGGAATTTCATATCTGCGAAAGATAAAAATGTCATTGTAATAGGTGGTGGAGATACGGGTACAGACTGTATAGGGACTTCTTTGAGACATGGATGTAAATCTTTAATAAATTTTGAGATTATGCCTGAACCTCCGAAACAAAGAGCAGATAATAATCCTTGGCCTTTGTTCCCAAGAATATATAAGGTTGATTATGGTCACGAAGAATCTAAAGAAATATATGGTGATGACCCCAGAGTCTATTCAATATCAGGAAAAGAATTCTTAAGAAATGAAGATGGAACACTAAGAGGCATCAAGACTATTGAAGTAGATAAAAATTTTCAAGAAATCCCTGGCACTGAAAAGGAGTGGGAAGCAGATCTGATATTGCTAGCTATGGGGTTCCTGGGTCCAGAAGAATATTCGGTAAACAGTTTAGATATCCAGCTAGATGAAAGATCTAACTACAAAGCTGAACATAATGTTCACCAAACCTCTAACCCAAAAGTATTTGCTGCGGGCGACTGTAGACGAGGACAATCTCTGGTAGTCTGGGCAATAAATGAAGGCAGGGCTGCAGCTCGAGAAATAGATCGGCATTTAATGGGGTCAACAACCCTTAAATAAAGGCACTTCTTTTCGTAAGAATACTACTTATTTACAACTCGCATTAGACCTTCTTGTACCGCTGAAGCAACCAAAACGCCTTTTTCAGTGTAAACACTTCCTCTATTGAAACCTCTTGCATTACTTGCACTCGGGCTATCAGTAGAATACAACATCCATTCATCAGCTCTAAAAGGGCGGTGAAACCACATAGCATGATCTAGACTTGCGCTCATTACATTACCTTTAGCAAAACTAAGTTTATGAGGATTCATCGAAGTGCTAAGAAGTCCCATGTCAGATGCATATGCCAATATAGCTTGGTGTTGCAAAGCATCATCTGGAAGTTTTCCAACTGCTTTCATCCAGACATGCTTGTAGGGAAGTTTATTTTTTGGTTCATCAAACATGCTTTCACCAGGCAAATGTCTCATTTCAATTGGCTTTTCCCTTAGAAAGAAATCTCTATACTTAGCTGGCACCTTATCGATCATTTTCTTTTTGATCTCTAATTCACTTACACATTCATTAGGACCAGGAATATCTTCCATATTTATTTGATGAGATGGACCCTTCTCTTTTTTATGAAAAGACAATGCCATATCAAATATAGGTTCACCTTTCTGAATAGCTACTACACGACGCGTAGTAAAACTTCCTCCATCACGTGTTCTTTCCACATCATAGATTATTGGATACTCCATATCACCCGGACGAAGAAAATATGCATGTAAAGAATGAGTATATCTCTTCTCAGGGACTGTTCTAGCTGCAGCCGTCAGTGCCTGTCCGATTACTTGACCACCAAAAACCCTTGGGCCACCTATATTCTCACTTTGGCCCCTAAAAAGATTCTCTTCTAAGGTCTCAAGATCCAATAACTTTATTAATTTTTTTAGGGCTTTTTTTTGCATACTAAGTAAATTTCTTTTCTTCCCACCAAGGGTAATGTTCGGGCATATCTTTAGAGACTTTGTTAGGGAAATTAGGTGATCTCTTTTCAAGAAAAGAGTTAACACCTTCTTTGGCATCGTCTCCTCTACCTAATTCATATATAAACCTTGAATCAACTTTGTGAGCCTCCATTGGATGGTCTGCTCCCAACATCTTCCATAACATCTGTCTTGTTAGTGAAACTGATATCGATGAAGTATTTTGAATAATTTCATATGCTATCGACCTCGCCTCTTCTAGTAATTCATCCGGTTTATGGATGGAACGGATTAAGCCTCCTTCCTGAGCCTCTAAAGCACTAAAAACCTTACCAGAGTAAGTCCATTCTAATGCTTTGCTTATGCCTACTAAACGAGGCAGAAACCAACTTGAAGCAGCCTCAGGCACTAAACCTCTTCTAGCAAAAACAAAACCAAACTTAGCATCCTCACTAGCAAGCCTAATGTCCATTGGTAAAGTCATAGTCACACCTACTCCAACAGCGGGGCCATTAATTGCGGCTATGATAGGTTTTGGACAGTCAAATATGGATAAAGTAGTCCTTCCACCACCGTCTCTCATCCATTCTGGATTTTTTTTGTGATCGATCTCATCACCCTTATTATTTCTAACATCTCTGTTAAAAGTATTAGATCCAGAGGATAGATCAGCTCCTGCACAAAATCCTCTACCTTCACCTGTGACAATGATCACTCTTACATCATCATCTCTACCTGCTTCATCAAATGCAGATATCAATTCATCCATCATCTGACCTGTAAAAGCATTTAGTTTTTCAGGACGGTTTAAGGTGAGAGTTAAAATGTTGCTCTCTACTTCATATTTTATAGTTTCATATTTCATACATTCTTCCTATTCGATTAAATGATCGATATCATCTGCAGGCACATTATCTACTGCTTGACTTACTTCTTTTGCCGGGACACCTGCAACTGTTGTGCCCTCCTTTACGTCCTCAAGGACAACACTCCCAGCGGCTATTTTAGCATTACGCCCAATCTCTACATTTCCAAGCACTGTAGAAGAAGCACTCAAAAGAACACCCTCCATTACCTTAGGATGTCTATCTCCTGTTTCTTTACCAGTGCCTCCTAAAGTTACCCCTTGGAAAATTGAGACATTATCCTTAATAACTGAGGTCTCTCCTATAACAACGCCAGTACCATGATCAATCATTATTCCTTTACCTAATTTAGCAGCTGGGTGTATATCTACACCATAAACTTCAGATGTTCTGCTCTGAAAATAGTGAGCTAGAGTATGTCGTGAATTTTCCCATAACCAGCTAGCTACTCTATGGGATTGCAAGGACTTAAATCCTTTAAAAAACAGCAGAGGTTCAGACAGATATTTGCAGGAAGGATCTTTTTCCTTTGCGGCAAGAAGATCTGTCATCGTTCCTTCAAGAATTTCTTCGCTTGAATTAATTGCATCCTTAATGACGCTTCTAAGCATCATAGGTTGAACCGAACTGCTCCCAAGATCATTTGCAATTAGATCCGCAATCGCTGCAGAAAAGGAGCTATGCTCCAATATGGTCGTATGAAAAAAACTTGCCAGTACAGGCTCTGCTTTGACTCTCTTTTGAGTCTCGTCTTGAATCGTATTCCAAATATTTTCTATAGATTCCTTATCTTTCATATGACTATTGTACTTCAGCCTAAGTATTGCTGAAACGGTTCAAATCAGGATAATGGGCGCCTCCCTATAATTAATTGAACATGAATAATAAAACCGATAAAGAAATCCCAGATCTCGAGATAGATGTTAGAAAAACATTTGATATAGATATTGACCTTAAGGTCATGGCCTTTAAAGAGCCAAATGAATATGTGCCTAGTATCGATGAATCTTATAAATTCGATAAGAATACTACTTTAGCGATCCTTGCTGGGTTCTCTCATAACCGAAGAGTAATGATTCAAGGTTATCATGGGTCAGGTAAATCAACTCATATTGAGCAAGTAGCTGCCAGACTGAATTGGCCATGTATCAGGGTTAATTTAGATAGTCATATAAGTAGAATAGATTTACTAGGCAAAGATGCAATAACCTTAAAAGATGGAAAGCAAATAACTGAATTTAAAGAAGGTATTCTTCCATGGGCTCTTCAAACTCCTACTGCCTTGGTTTTTGATGAATATGATGCAGGACGACCTGATGTGATGTTTGTTATTCAAAGAGTGTTAGAAGTAGAGGGTAAATTAACTTTACTAGATCAAAATAAAGTTATCTCTCCCCATTCAGGATTTAGATTATTTGCAACAGCAAATACTGTAGGTTTAGGTGATACATCAGGTCTTTATCATGGAACACAGCAGATAAATCAGGGACAAATGGACAGATGGCATATCGTCTCAACCCTAAATTATCTTGATCCAGAACTAGAATTAAAGGTTGTTCTTTCAAAAGTACCAAGTTTGGATAACAAAGAAGGTCTAGAGGTTGCCAAAAATATGATTTCTGTAGCTAATCTGTCTAGACAAGGTTTTGCAAATGGCGATATATCAACTTTAATGTCTCCAAGAACAGTAATTAGTTGGGCAGAAAATTTTCAAATCTTTAGTGATCTCAATAAGTCCTTTGAGATAACCTTTCTTAATAAATGTGATGAAACCGAGAGGGTTATAATTGCAGAGTACTATCAAAGGTGTTTTGATTCTGAAACCGCAGATTCTATTGCTGAAGAAATAGAAAAAGTTTAAGTAGCCAACATGGCATCAAAAAACTCTCAGTCAGAGACCATAAAAGAAGCCGTTACAGCGGCAACTAGGGCAATATCAGGTAACAAAGAATTAGAAATTAATTTTGGAGGAATGGGCTCATCACTGCCTCATCCACCTAAAACCCTTAAAGAGTTATCAGCTTACAGAGGCAAAGCCGATTCTCTTGCTTGTGTAGAAAAATATAGAGATAAATCGGTCAGGATTGCTTCAAAGAACGAGAAAGTTAATTCTCTTATTAAAGTCATGGAGGATTCACGAGTAGAAATACTTGGGTCGATGAACTATCCGGGTATAGCAACAAACATCAAATCTAAATTTGATGATAAATGTAAATTATATGAAAGCTTTGAAGATCACGAAGATCATCTTGAAATTGCTTTAGAAACTTGGCTAAGAAATTTATGCCTTCCTGATATTGAATCAAATAAATCCAGTTTATTTTTGAAATATTGGGGCAAGATTTTTGATAATCAAGAAATAGAGTTGAAAGAAAGGTTAATAGAATCATTAAATGACCAATCTAAATTTCAAGAGATTGCTGAAGACTTCTTAAAGAACTTAAATATTGATCAAGAAGAAAGTGAACAAGAAGAAAGTGATTTAGAAGATGAGAATGAACAAGAAGAAGAATCGGCTTCTGAAAGTGGAGAAGATGAAGAATCTCAAGAATCTGAAAGCTCACCAGAACAAGATAATCAAGAAGGTGATGAAGAGACTGATGCGGATTCTGGAGACATAGATGAAGATGCAATTGTAGATGAAAATCAGGAGATCATGACTAATCAATCATGGCTTGAATCTCTTGTAGGTCAGACTTCAACATTCTCCTACAAAGTCTATTCAAGAAATTTTGATGAGGAAATTAAAGCAGAGGATTTATGTAGCCCCGAAGAGCTTCAGAGACTCAGAAAACATCTTGATCAACTTATGGGTCCCAGTAAGGCTACAATCTCTAAATTAGCTCACCGATTGCAAAGATTTTTAATGGCCCAGCAAAATAGATCTTGGGAATTTAATAAAGAAGAAGGAATGTTAGATTCGGCGCGTTTACATAAAATCATTACCGATCCTCTTACCCCTTTAACTTACAAAATAGAGAAGGATACTGAATTCCGTGATACGAGCGTTTCCCTTTTGGTAGATAGTTCAGGCTCAATGAGAGGTAGATCTATGACAGTAGCCGCAATTTGTGCCGATATAATCAGCACTACTCTAGAGCGTTGTAATGTAAAGACTGAGGTTTTGGGCTTCACAACTAAGCAATGGAAGGGAGGAGAAAGTAGAAAAATGTGGATGGAAAATGGTAAGCCAGAAAATCCAGGAAGGTTAAATGATATAAGACATATTATTTTCAAATCAGCTGATACACCATGGAGAAGAGGTCAAAAAAACTTTGGATTGATGCTTAGGGAAGGTTTGCTAAAAGAAAATGTTGATGGAGAAGCGTTAATTTGGGCTCATGATAGACTCGCAAGAAGAGCTGAACAGAGAAAGATACTCATGGTTATTTCTGATGGGGCTCCGGTAGACGATAGCACCTTATCAACTAATCCGACTAATTTCTTAGATCTTCATTTAAGACAAGTAATACATTCTATCGAAACACAATCAGATATTAATTTAATAGCAATCGGCATTGGTCATGACGTAACTCGCTATTATAAAAATGCTGTTACCATTCATAGGGCTGAAGAGCTTGGCGGAGCAATGTTGGAACAGTTAACAGATCTTTTTAAAGTAGATTAAAGTATTTTACTTTCCATGTGTTTCAATCAAAGCAGTTTTGACTGATTTAATGTAAAATAAATAACAAATTTGGGAAATAACAATGCGAATAACAAAAGTCGACAACTGTCCTTCAGATATCAAGTACTTTGATGATCATGATGATGATTTAGAAAATAAACTCGAACCAAAAGACGTAGAGGATATTGTCGAGATCTTTCAAACGCCTTTAACAGGAACTTATAATTGGGACTATACACATGCAGATAATCGTCTCAAAAAGCTTTATGAACTTGGTAAAAAATTAAATTGGAATGCAACTTTAGATCTTGATTGGTCCAAAGATCCGTATCCTCATACCGAATGGGCAACTAATCCTGAATTTCAACAGCTCAAAGGCTTCAAACCCTATGACGATCTCCCTGAAGAAAAGAAAATTGAGTGTTCATGGCATTTATTAGCAAGTGGTTTAAGCCAAATCGTACATGGTGAACAGGGGGCATTGCTAGTAGCTTCTCAGCTGGTCTCATGTGCACCTACATATAATGCAAAGCTTTATGCAGCTTCCCAAACTTTTGATGAGGCACGCCATGTTGAAGTCTTTAATAAGTATCTTCAAGAGAGAATCGGATGGAATTACCCAGTTATGCCTGGACTTAAATTACTTTTAGACAAAATACTTTCTGATCCAAGATGGGATCTAAAGTTTATTGGAATGCAAATTATTATTGAAGGACTTGCTCTTGCAGCGTTTGAAAGACAAAGAGCTGCTGCCATGGACCCATTATTGAAAGACCTCTTTTACCTAGTAATCAGAGATGAAGCTCGACATGTTACATTTGGTGTGAATTATCTAGAAGAATTTGTAGATACTTTGTCTGATGAAGAAAAAGAAGATAGAGCAGATTTTGCCTACGAAGCATGTGTGGTAATGAGAAATAGATTTGGATCTGATAACGTCATGAAACATTACGGATGGAATGTTGAAGAAGCACAACAGGTTCTGAATCAATCAGAAACTTCTAAACTTTTTAATAATCTATTATTTTCTAAGATCATGCCAAATCTTAAAAGAATAGGTTTATTGACAGATAAGACTTTGGAAAAATACGAAGAAATGGATATTCTCCAATTCCAAGACCTAGAAGATAATGGAAGCATTGATTGGGACGAACTATCTCAACCCCTAGATTATTCCTCTAAAACTGCTTAATTATAATATGAAGATAAAAGTTGTCGAGAATCCTCCTGTAGATCCGAGAGAGTTTGATCTGCCAGAAGGTTTCAGTGAAGAAAATATAGAAGACGTCGTCGAAATATTCAATACACCCTTAATTGGCCACTACAATTGGGACTATACCGATGCCGATACTCGTATAAAGAAATTATACGAATTAGGTAAGAAACTTAATTGGGATGGCTCTATCGATCTAGACTGGTCGAAAGCTATAAAAAAAGGTGAACCTCCAGTGAAAGCAGAGTTAATAGCTAGAATGGAAGGCCCTCTTGCTGCATTACCTGAAGATGAGCGAATAGAGTATATGCGACACGATAGCGCTTGGTCGTTAAGTCAATTTCTACACGGTGAGCAAGGCGCATTATTAGTTGCCTCGCAACTAGTATCTTGTGCTCCAACCTATCAAGCTAAACTATATGCTGCCTCTCAAACTTTTGATGAAGCAAGACATGTTGAAGTTTTTGCTAGATATTTAAAAGAAGTATCTGGAATTGAATATCCAATTAATAAAAATCTAAAATCCTTGATAGATAAAATCCTTTCAGATCCAAGATGGGATCTTAAATTCATTGGTATGCAAATAATAATTGAAGGATTAGCGCTAGCGGCTTTCCAGACAACTAAAGAAACATCGAATTGTCCTTTGCTGCGACAACTGGTGCATTACGTCATTAGAGATGAAGCTAGACATGTTACTTTTGGAGTAAATTATCTCGAAGATTTCCTAAGCACTCTTACTGAAGAGGAAGTTGAAGATAGGGCAATGTTTGCTTACGAAGCCTGTGTGGTTATGAGAGACAGAATCATCAATACTGAATTACCCGCAAGGTGGTTTAATATAAGTGAAGAAGAAATTAGAGAAATGCTGATCAATGATGAAACACAAGATATGTTTACGAATCTCTTATTCAGCAGAGTTATGCCAAACCTGAAAAGAATTGGTCTTCTTACTGATAAAGTACTTCCGCTTTACGAAAAGCTTAATCTCACTTCATATATGGATGCGGATAGTGAATTTGAAATTGATTGGGCAGAACTCAATAAACCGTTAGAGTCGTCTAAGGAAATAGATCAACAATCTGAGAAAGAATTGGCTGCTCATGCGGCTCAAGGATTATTCTAAGCTAAATTCAATATCGAACTGAAAGTATGGTTTAACTTTGCTTTCTTTTTGATGAAACTCGTTAGATACTAAACCTAACTTACCATAGAAAGAGAGGTTGCGGCTTTTCGTTTTATAAACTAGTTGAGAATTTATTTGTCTTCCTAGAGGAGTCAAATCCAGGTTAAGGTTTTGAAAAACTATCTGTCTATCCTGAGTCCTGCCAACAGGAAGAGAAAAGTTAATATTAGCTCGTTCTGATCTCAGAGGTTGATAAACTTCCAGTCCTAATGAATCTGAGTTAGTGAATATGTTATCTCTGTAGATTCCTATATCAAAAGACGAAAAGTAGGTATCCTCTATATCTTCTATCATTCCCATTTGATTGAAAGCTGAAGAAGTCATACCTACATGAAATGAACTTTTAAAAAAAGTATCTTTCACTCTATTTAAGAAGTCCAATCCAATAAAAGAAGTTAGAGATTTGTCAGCCTGTCCAAAACTTCCTTCTGAAGATATACCTAATAAATTTGAATTGTTTGTTGTGAGCCCTGCTTGATATGAGATTGAAGACATTTCTTTATAATCTCTTACCTCTAAAAGAATACCTTTGCTATCTCCTATCTGATTTACAAATCTTTTACCATCTAGATGTGAACCTTGAAAAAAAGAAAAAAGGATAGATTTTTTTGAAGACATATCGATATCCATACCAATATAAGAACCATCAGATGAATACTCTAGAAAAGGGATTCCTTTATATTTGGAGCCTTTTTTTGATGAAAGATAGGTGTTAGGACTTGTTCCGCTGCCAAAAAATAATTTACTATTTTGAGTAAGACTTTGTTCAAATGAAAAATAAGCTAATTTATTCTCAGTATCAGCCCACAACGATATTAGATTATGTTCGTGAGAGTAACCATCATTAATTCCTAGTTGAATGAAACCATTTTTCATTGCAATTGATCTCTCATAAACCCTTTTACTTGGATTGAGTTGAAAAGATGTAAGCCAATTTATATTAGGTATGTTATTCAGTATTCGATCATTGAAAGTTCTCTTAAAAGGAGCACCTAATTCATCAAAAACTACATAAGATAACTGACTTAATTTTTCAGAGATAATATTACCAAATGCTGGGCCTACTATTCCTATGTAACTTCCCTCCTCTTTGAGTTTTAAGGCCGAAAGAGACACACCAGCCGTAGCAATCATTGCAGTGCCTACTGGTTTTGTAGCAGCATCTAAATCCATTAGGCCTTGACCATAAATTTCAGAGTCTGAGTAGATACCTGATTTATTTGCTGTTGTAAAAAGTCTTTGTAGTATTTCTGTATTACCTAACTGTCCATCAAAATAATCAGCAAGAAGAGCTATTCCGCCTGAAACATGAGGTGCTGCCATTGATGTACCGCTAGCCCTTCCATATGAATCAATTGTGGGTTCGTCTTGAGCATATACGCTTAAGATAGAATTTCCAGGAGCTGCTAAACAATAATCTTGTGCAACACCGCATCTATTAGAAAAGCTACTTATAGAGCCATCCTCATCGACTGAAACAACAGCAGCAGTATTTCCTCTTAGTTCAGGCAGTAGATATGCGAGACCTCCAAATACCTCTGGACTTGAATAATCAACTCCTTGATCTGCATAGCCGCCTCCATTGCCAGCCGCCCAAACAAAAATTGTTTTATTTTCATCTGCTTTTTGAAACTGTGCTAATACCTCAATAGTCTTTGGAAATGCTTGCCTTATATTCTCTTCGGTATAATCATTTATATTACCTTGATAACCAAAACTTCCGTTAACAACTGTTACATCCTTGGAAACAAACTCAGCTTCAAGTTGAGACCAGCTATTATCGATTCCAGTGTAATCTACTGATGAATCAATGGTTGCAGGATCGTAAGTGTCACCTGCAGTTCCTAACTCTATTGAGATAAAAAATAACTGAGCATCAAATGCAACTCCATGAATTCCAGATCCATCCCTTTCGCCTAAGGCGATACCTGCAACATGAGAACCATGTCGTTTTTCATCAGTTGTTGGTGATCTATCTTGATAGACTAAATAACTTTCCGGTAAAAGTTTATTGGAGCTATTTAACTCTTGGTGAGAAGTATCAACACCGGAATCCATGATACCTATAATTGCACCTCTTCCTGTAGCTCCTCTCGCATAAGCAGACGAAGCCTTGATTAAACCTAGACCGTATTGATCACTATATTCTGAGGAGTCTTCATAGGTAATTTTGTCAGCATCAAAATTGCCGGTTAGAGAAATTGCACCTGACGTAGGTAGATTAGGATTATAAGAACTAGTAGAAGTTGTTGTTGTGGAGGTTGAAGAAGAAGATGTATTTGTACTTTGAGAACTTTCACTGCTACTAGAAGTTTGAGGAATCGTAGAGCTCGAACTACCTCCACCCCCACCCCCGCAAGACAAGAGAAAAATCATAAAAAAATATGAAATACTTTTCTTCATACTAGATAGAATTTTATTCCGCCTAAACAAATTAGGCCGTCACTTATTAAGCCCAACTCCAAAGCTCTTTTATTAATAATATCGTGATCTTTTGCCTTAAGACTAAAAGCAGAGATTCCAGGACCTCTTCCATCACTATCCAAAATAAATTCTAACCAGGTGTCATCTAAAAATATTTTTAACTTTTCTTTACTTGATTTGGGATTGCCTAAAACTTCAAGCCAGTCTTGAAACATAGTCTCAGGATTGTCAGACTGAATTTGGACTCCATCTACCCCTGTTATAGGTCCAGATATATGACTTGTCCACTCCGGTCCAGCCCATTTCCAACTTTCCTTAGGATTCATCCAGTCAAGAGAAAGTATTGCCCCTCCCATTTGTTTAGGATGAAGATGTATAGCTTTTGCTTCGGGCAGATCTGTTTCCCAAACAACTCCTATATTATTCTTCTCTACTAAGCTCTTTGAATCCTTAAAGTCGTCTACTTGAATGATAATCATATAACCGCCATCTCCATTTCTCTTTTCCAAGAACCTTCCGGCTGTTGTATTTTCTTCTTTCGGACTAACTACCTCTAAAAAATCTGTTCCTATAGGTATAACTGCGTTTTCAAGACCAAAATGGCCAACCCCAGGATCATTAAAAGCTACTTCGCATTCAAATAACTCACATAAATTATTAACAATTGGATCTCTTAGAGCTGAGACCATAACTATCTGTCTTATATCCATTTACAAACCTACTATATTCCCCTTTATAATAATAACCTCACTTATACTAACTCAATATTAATAGAATACCCCATGAATATATCGGCTGATTTTGGTATTACAGTAACAGATACACTTAGAAGAAATGGTGATGAGTTAGCCCACAGCATGGAGCTAAGCTCACAAGATTTGAATCATCAAAGAATTAAGGAGCTGTTTCCTGATATAGACTTTACTTCAAATCAAGGTTTCTTAGCTGTTACTGGAGGTAGACATTTAGAGTTAGGCGATGAAATAGATTCAACTCCAATTATTCATATAAATGAAATAGAAGCGATAGGAGAGGGCTCAATGAATCTCTCTGGATTAAATAAAGAAGACTCAGTAATTATAGTTAGTGCTGGATCAGGTACTGCTTGTATTCATGCACAAAATGGAATATTTACACATTGCTCTGGTACAGGAGTTGGTGGAGGAACTGTTCTAGGATTAAGTAAACTTCTATTAGATACCAGTGACCCTAAAGAAATCGCGTCTCTGGCAGAAAAAGGTAATAAAAGTCAGGTAGATTTAATATTGGAAGATGTCGTATCAGGTCCCATAGGTCAATTACCACCCTCTACAACAGCGGTTAATTTTGGGAAGATAACTAAAATTGAAGATGGCTACTCTAAGGAAGACATTGCAGCTGGTATTGTTAACTTAGTAGGTCAAACCGCTGCTAGGATAGCAACTTCAGTGGCAATGATGTTCGAAGCTAAACAAATTGTAGTTGTTGGAAGAGCTCCTTCTTTTAATGGTCTTAAAGAGTCACTTGAAGAAGCGGCTTCTATTACAGGATTTACACCACATTTCCCGCAAAATGGAGAATATGCCTCCGCTCTTGGAGCACTATTATTGGCAGAAAAAAACCCTCCTAATTAAAAATTAGAAGGGTTATTTAAAAAAAGTCTGACGATGTCCTACTCTCACATGGTCGCAACCACACTACCATCGGCGCTAAAAGGTTTCACTTCTGAGTTCGAAAAGGTATCAGGTGGTTCACTCTTGCTATGGTCATCAGACATAAACTTATAAATTCAATCTATTTAGCAACTTGGCTATATCAAGAAATTACTTGATGTAATACGGTCAAGCCGATCGAGCAATTAGTACAGGTTAGCTCAATGCCTTACAGCACTTACACACCCTGCCTATCAACGTCCTAGTCTTGAACGGCTCTTTAGGACCCGAAGGTCCAGGGAAAACTAGTCTTGAAGGAGGCTTCCCGCTTATATGCTTTCAGCGGTTATCCTTTCCGAACATAGCTACCGGGCAATGCCACTGGCATGACAACCCGAACACCAGAGGTTCGTTCACTCCGGTCCTCTCGTACTAGGAGCAACTCTTCTCAATTTTCCAACGCGCACGGCAGATAGGGACCGAACTGTCTCACGACGTTCTAAACCCAGCTCGCGTACCACTTTAAATGGCGAACAGCCATACCC
>ERZ802822.819-NODE-819-length-20912-cov-8.960547_pt1 | contig 20912 bp, 25 predicted proteins | sample MGYA00345649_ERZ802822 | MGnify/ENA primary metagenome ERZ802822 (study PRJEB30503, sample SAMEA104212359) | marine metagenome | biome: Westerlies Biome; feature: [SRF] surface water layer (ENVO:00010504) within the epipelagic zone...; material: water...
TGTTGAAAAAGAGTTATCTAAAGATATTAGTTACGTTGTATTCCATGATGCCTATCAATATTTTGAAACAAGATTTGGTGTGACATCAGCTGGAGCATTAACTTTAAATCCTGATGTGTTACCAGGTGCAAAACAAATTGCTGATATTCAAGATTTAATTAGAGACAAGGGTATTAAGTGTATCTTCTCTGAGCCTCAATATAATCCTAAAATTATTGAGACACTTGGAAATGATATGAATATTTCTACAGGAGTTATGGATCCTTTGGGAGCTTTCATAGAAGAGGGACCTTCAATGTATGGTGAACTGATTAATGGAATAACAAACTCCATTAAAGAATGTCATTAAGGAATTTTGGAATATGTTTCAGATAACTTCAAAAATCTAACAGTCTCAAAGTCAAAAAAAAAAATAATTTACAACTTTCTCATATAGGCATTTTATATGCCTTATGAGAAAAACTAAAAATAAAGTTTGCGATCACAAAATAAAAAGAATTGTCGAAGAGCAGTATTATCCTGCATCCTTTCTTGATAGGGTTAACCTTTTATATTACATGAATGCTCGAAAAAAAGAGATTGAGAATGAAACGCAAGTCTCACGAAGCTCAAAATAAATATTGTATTTCAATATCATTGTTGGTTTTTTGAAATTCATTACATTTAAATGGTGCTCATTTGTCTTACCTTGAAATACTCATAAACATTGAAAAATATGGTTTATTGTTCTAGGTTAACACAATGAATTTAACTGAAGCTTCTAAATCTGATATTGATGTCATTCTTCAAAAATGTGACTGGAGACAAACTAAACAAAGAGTAGTTTTGCTGAAATCAATATTTGATGGAAAAGATAAACATTTTTCTATCAACCAAATGAATGAGATACTTAAAGACAATAGAAGCTATTTTTCTCTAACAACCCTTTATGAAAATTTAAATACTTTAGTTAGCAAGGGTTATCTAAAACAAATAACTGTCGATAAACAATCTTTTTATGACACTAACACTACCGATCACATTCACGTCTTTAACCAAGAAGAGAATCGAATTTATGATTATGAAGAATACACCTCATTACATGAGGATTTACCAATACCTGCCTGTTTAGGTTTGTTACAAGAATACTCCTTGGTTATTAATATAAAAAAGAAGTAATTTCTTTACTGTAATATATTCCAATAAACCTTTATTAATTCTATTTAGCAGTTATCTTTTTTTTTGTATTTTTTTTATTTTTTTTTTCAATATTTTCTTTACCTAAATGAAACATTATAAATTTGTAAAAAGTATTATTGCATTTATAGGTGCAACAATATTTGCTTTAACATCAATGTATATTGCTGTTAGCAAAGCAGAAACAACTACAACAATTAAAGTATATTCTGAAAGACAACCTTTTCTTATCGAGCCTTTAATAGACCAATATGAAAAAAATTCTGGAAATAAAATTGAATGGATTTTCTCTAAAAAAGGACTGGTTCAAAAAACAATCTTAGAAAAAGATAATCCAGTTGCTGATATTTTTTTATCATCAGATATTGCTAGATTAATTGATATTACAGAAGCTGGTGCAAATGTAGATATTCCAATAATGGACAAAGTACCATCAAATTTGCAAACTCAGGACTGGACTGGTTTGACAATGAGAACGAGAGTTATTTATGCTCATAATGATCTCAATCTTAATGAAATTTCCTATGAAGATTTAATCTTACCTGAATACAAAGGTAAAGTGTGTACAAGATCTGGGTTTCATCCTTACAACGTGTCACTATTTTCAGCTTTAATAGCCCACCACGGAGAAGAATGGTTTGAAGATTATATTGTTAAATTAAAAGCAAACTTAGCAAGAAAACCCCAAGGCAATGACAGAGATCAAGTTAAAGCTATTTATGCGGGAGTATGTGATCTCAGTATTGGAAACCATTATTACTATTTTAAAATGATGGCAGATCCTGACCAGAAAGTTTGGTTAGAAAAGGTCTCTTTAATATTTCCCAATCAAGATAGCTATGGTAGCCACGTTAATATCTCTGGTATAGCAATTATCAATGATAAAAACTATGAATCTTCTTTAGATTTCCTTAAATTCCTTTTAAGTGATCAGGCTCAAGAAATTTATGCCAATGACAACAATGAATTTCCTGTTAACCCCAACGTGTCACCATCAAAAAGAGTTCAAGCCTTGGCTAATAATGCCAAATTTGATTCTATTGACTTACAGGAAATTGCTTCAAATAGAAAAGCTGTTCTAGAAATCTTACAAAAAATTAATTTCGATAGTTAATTATTATAGGTTGATCGCTTCAAATAGATCCGCTGCACCCCAAAGGTTAGGGTGCTTTTTTAATTTATAAAAATAATGTTTATTAAGAGCATTAGTTGAATAAAAAATCTATATAACTAGAATTGCCACATGAATAATTCAGCTATTCTTAAAACTTTATTAGCCTCTGACAAAGACATAATCATTTATAGAAATTCAGAAAAAAATAATTTTGAGCTGTACACTGATTTTATTGAAAAAATAAACCTTAATATCAATAATTTAGATAAATTTCTAAACAAGTTAGATAAATTTAAAGCAAAGAAAAAATACGATTGTTATATTGGCTTTTTTGGTTACGAATTGCTGTGTAAAAATCTAAATTTAATAGTCAATAAAGACAAACATGCTTTTCCTGAGGGAGTATTTTTTCGTCCTCAAACTAAAATAGTCATAGACTCAAAAATAGATATTTTTACTAAATCCAAACTAGATTTAATAAAAAGTTTAAAAACTCTTAAAAATTCCAAAAATATAAGTAAAAACAAAATTAAAGTTAGTCCAAGTGTCGAAAATTATGAAAAAATATTTAATAAATTTAAAAAAAATATTAAAGCTGGAGAGACTTATCAAATTAAGATTGCACAGAAATACTCCAACAAGAAGGATTTAGATATTGCTAAATTGTTTTTTCAATTAATGAAAAAAAATTTAAGCCCCGAGTCTTTTTGTATAAGAACTAAAGAGTTTAATGTCATTAGCTGTTCCCCAGAAAATTTATTTAAAGTGAAAGGCAATAAAATAGTCACATCTCCCATAGCAGGAACAGTTAGTAGAAAAAAAATTAAATCCACAAAACAGGCACGCCAATTTTTTGAGAATAATCAAAAAGAAGATAAAGAACACAATATGATTGTAGATTTAGAGAGAAATGATTTGAGCCGTATAACTAAACCCAGTTCAGTAAAAATTCAAAAGCTTAAATTTGTTCAAAAGTACCAGTATATTTATCATAATGTATCTGATATTTCTGGCACACTGCATGAGAAGGTTAAGCTTTCTCAAATTGTTAAAGCTATGATGCCGGGTGGCTCAGTTATAGGATGCCCTAAAATTAATACCCTAAAACTTCTTAATAAAGAGGAAAAAGAACCAAGGCGGATTTACACTGGATCGTTTGGATATTTTCGATCCATAAAAGATATGAGTTTTAATATCATTATTAGGTCAATCTTAAATTTTAACAATAATAATGAAGTTTTTGTTGCTAGCGGGGTGATCTTAGATAGTACTGCCAAAAATGAGTATCATGAAAACTTTCTTAAAGCTAAATCCTTATTAGATCTACTAAAATGAAATTATTATTAATAGATCATGAAGACTCTTTTACATACAACCTAGCACATTTATTATCTAGCTTTGGTAAACTTGAAGTAAAAAATTATTATGATGTTAAAGAAAGCACAGTAAAAAAATCTGATATCATTATTTTTTCTCCTGGTCCTGGTAAGCCCCTTGACTACCCAATATCTCTAGAAATATACGAGAAATTTAAAACTAAAAAAAAAATTATTGGTATCTGCCTTGGTTTTCAATTAATTGCAAATGGAGAAGGTGGAATTATATCCAAACAAGAAAAAATTTTTCATGGTTATCAAACCTATATTCGAACTAATAATAAAAGTTTGAGATTCCCTAATAATCATATGTATCAAGTAGGTAGATACCACTCCTTAAAACTAAAAGAGCCATTTGATTCCTCCACAATGCATATTACAATGAGATGTGAAGAGACAAATGTTGCAATGTGCTTGGAAAGCCACACCAACGATATTTGTGGATTGCAATTTCACCCGGACTCATTTTTGACACCTAATGGCAAACAATTTATTAGCAAAATCATACAATTTAAAAAATAACTTAAGTTTATTAAGCTTATTTAAGCCACTCTGGGGTCAAAGAGGAGTATTTACTTCTATTCCGATAATTGGAAAAAAACCCCATTTTATTGGGCTTCAAAGATACCTTCAAACCTTCAATAAATCATGCAAAGACTATAAATTTGGGATCACCATTACTCCCAAATTAATTCAAAAATTAGTTGGAGATGAAATTAAAAAGATCAAAACTTATAATCACTTACTCAGAATTGCATGTAATGGAAAAACACTTTCTGTTTCCTTGAGAAAAAGAATAAAAACACAAGACAGTGTAATTGGTTTCATCAAAAATTATAAAAGAAAAGATTTTATCCATAAAAATTTATACTACAAAAAATTATTAAAATTTATGGGTGAAATTGATTATTCCCAGAATGAAATAATCTTATCAAGAGATGATGAAATTACTGAAGGGGCAGTTACAAACTTAATATTTGTAAAATCAGATACACTGTTTATCCCACAAGAGGGGTATTACTATGGCAATACGCTTAAATTACTTCAGGATGAAATAAAATTCAAATTTCATAAAAAGAAAATACTTCTCGAAAATTTAAACGAATATTCAGAAATTATATCCATCGGATCAGGCAGGGGTATTATTTCTTTAAATTCCATTCCTGATATAGCGTGGAAAAGAAAGTCATCAAAAATGTTTATCAAATTAAAAAAAGGTTATAAGAATATGGTAAATAAAAATTATTATGAAATTTAATAAACATTCTTTTCAAATTAAAAATCCCTTATTGGTAGGTATTTGTAATTTCACACCTGATTCATTTAGTGATGGAGGTAAAACCTTTACTCGCTCATCCGCCATGAAATATATTAATTCTATGACAAATAATGGAGCCCAAATCATTGATATCGGCGCTGAGAGCTCCAAACCAAATAGCACCCCAATTACATACCAAGAGGAAATTAAAAGACTTTCAAAAATTTTACCTTATTTAAACTATGACAAATATTTAGTTTCACTCGACTCTTATAAGATAGAAACACAAGAATATGCCTTAAAAAAAGGAGTACATATTATAAACGATATCAATGGTGGATCTGATGAACTCTTCCATCTTACCAAAAAGTATAAATCAGGTCTTTTTCTTATGCATAAAATAGGAACCCCTAAAGACATGCAAAAAAACCTCAAACCTAGTAAAAATATGACTAAGGAATTTGATACTTTTATTAAAAAAAGACTGAAAATATTAGCTAATTTAAGCATAGATACTAAGAAAGTGTGGTTTGACCCAGGTATAGGTTTTGGTAAAACTCTCAATCAAAATCTACAGTTAATGAGGTCCTTAAAAAAATATAGCGACCTTCCTATTCAAATTTTATTGGGCTCCTCAAGAAAAAGCTGGATTAATTTTATTGATCCTTCAAAGACAGATGAAAGATTAGGGGGCTCCCTAGCTTCAGTCGCCCATGCATTATCCCAAGGAGTTAATTCCTTTAGAATTCATGATGTCCAAGAGACCAATCAAATGATAAAAGTATTAAAGGTATTAAATAAGTGAAGTTTCTAATAGAAATAAAAGATATGAGTGTGCACTGCATCATCGGTGTCTATGATGAGGAAAGATTAAAGCCGCAAGAATTATTAATAACACTTAAGTGTCAAATAAATCTCGATGAAAATCAAGATCTAGATAATATTGACAATGTGACAAGTTACGCAGATTTAAAAAGGGAAATTACTGACTTTGTCTCTTCCTCAAAATATAAAACACTCGAAAAACTAATTACAGAACTTCAAAAAGTAATTCTTAAAAAATTCCCGATAGATATACAGCTATTAGAGATTAATAAAATAGTAATTGCAAAAAAGTATAATGCTCAAAAAGTCAGCATTTCAATATAAATCTTATATTGCGATAGGTTCAAATATTGGTAACTGGAAGAATAACTTTAATCAGGCTTTAAATTTATTAAATAAAATTGGATATGTTGACAAAATCAGCAAAGTTTATTTCACAAAGCCTTTTGGCCCAACTAATCAAAAGTATTTCCACAATGCTGCAATCTTGTTTCATACAAATTTATTCTTCAATGAACTATTTAGTAAAATGCAATTTATTGAAAAAAAAATTAAGAAAAATAAATTTATTGAAAACGGTCCCCGTAGAATTGATTTAGATCTAATACAATTTGAAAATTTAAATATTAAAAATCATCTCATTACACTTCCCCATACTTCAGCCCATTTAAGAGATTTTGTGCTAAAACCTATTCTTGATTTAAACCCCCAATTTATTGACTTAAACACGAAAAAAACTTACAAAAATCTTTTAAGTAATCTGAACGAGCGTTTTATTATCAAACAATCTCGTCAAACCCAAGACTATCGAGGATTTTTTTAAGCTTCTCTTCGTCGAGAGTATTCGATTTCTTCAATCCACTTGATATATCTATTCCAAAGGGAGAGAGAGTTCTAACTGCTTCTTTAATATTTTCAATATTAATACCTCCCCCTAGGTACAGTGGTTTTGAAAATTGTCTTAACTCATTTATTTGGGTAATACATTCGGAGAGTTCTTTTTTTTCGATTTTATCTTCGTGGTAAATATTTAAATCATAATAAAAACTACTAATCATATTCTTAATTTTTTGAAAGAAATCACAATCATGATTATTATAACTAACCGAAATAGACATTTTAATATCTGTACTATTTATTAATTGTTGTATTTCCTCGTAAGTGTATTGATTTGCTAAACATACTTCTTTAATGCCTATCTTGTTAATCACTTTAATGATTTCTGTGATTTCTAAATTACCAATAAGAAGAATTGGATTAAGTTTTAATTCATAAGATTTATTTTTTAGCTTTATAATTTCATCAACTGATAAAGTATTAGGACCATATAAGCTATCACTGACAAAGCCCACTCTGCTCACAGAGTATCTTTGTATTATCTCAAGGGATCTAATATCCGTAATACCACAAACTTTGAGTTGGATATTCCCGTAATTAAACATGAATCCTTATTTTAATTATTATTTAATTCAAATCTGTCTGAATTCATAACTTTAGTCCATGCTGCTACAAAATCCTCAATGAACTTCTCTTTATTATCGTCTTGAGCATAGACTTCCGCGTAAGATCTAAGTATGGAATTTGAGCCAAACACAAGATCCACGGAAGTAGCTGTCCATTTGACATTACCGCTGGCACGATCAATTACTTCATAGTGACCATTGGAAGGTTTCCATTTATTCTTCATATCTAATAAATTCACAAAGAAATCATTGGTTAAAGCACCAACTTGATCAGTAAATACGCCATTTTTGCTACCTCCATGGTTCACACCAAGAGCTCGCATTCCACCAATAAGAACTGTCATCTCCACACTTGTAAGCCCCATTAACTGAGATCGATCCAAGAGCATCTCCTCACCGCTGACTGCGTAATCTTCTTTTGACCAGTTTCGAAAACCATCGTGGATAGGTTCTAGTTGAGAAAATGATTCTGCGTCTGTCATGTCTTCCGTGGCATCACCTCTTCCAGGATGAAAGGGAACAGGGGCCTTAGACCCAGCTGCTTCAATAGCCATCTCCAAGCCTGCATTTCCCGCAAGCACAATTGTATCGGCAATGCTCGCACCCGCTTCAGAGGCGAGAGGTTCTAGAATTGAAAGCACTTTCGATAATCTGGCAGGCTCATTGCCCGCCCAATCTTTTTGAGGAGCTAGTCTAATACGAGCACCATTAGCGCCGCCGCGAAGGTCGGAGCCACGATAAGTTCTCGCACTATCCCAAGCTGTTGAGATTAATTCTTGAATACTTAAACCGCTACTTTTAATTTTGGATTTAAGTCCCTCTACATCGTAACTGTTAGATCCGGCACTAACGGGATCTTGCCAAATTAAATCTTCTTTAGGAAGATCATGTCCGATGTATCTTGTATTAGGTCCCATGTCACGGTGGGTCAGTTTAAACCACGCTCTGGCAAAGGCATCGCACAAGTAGTCATGGTCTTTGTAAAACTTCTCTGAGATCTCTCGATAGATGGGATCTTTAATCATGGCCATATCGGCATCGGTCATGATGGGGTTGTATCGAATAGAAGGATCCTCCACATCAACCGGCTTATCTTCCTCTTTGATATTGATGGGTTCGTACTGCCATGAACCAGCAGGACTTTTCTTTAACTCCCAATCATAGGTAAAAAGCATATAAAAATAGCCATTATCAAACTTAGTGGGCTCTGTCGTCCACGCGCCCTCAATACCAGAAGTGACCGTGTCTCTTCCAATGCCTCGGGTTGTGTTGTTCATCCAACCCAAACCTTGTTCTTTGATTGCAGCGCCTTCTGGCTCTGCTTCTAAATTAGCGCCATCGCCGTTTCCATGAGTTTTTCCGATGGTGTGACCACCGGCAGTTAAAGCAACTGTCTCTTCATCGTTCATAGCCATTCTGGCAAATGTCTCTCTGATGTGTTGAGCGGTCTTTAAAGGATCGGGGTTACCCTCGAAGCCTTCAGGGTTGACATAAATTAAGGCCATATGATTTGCTGCTAGAGGACTCTCCAGGGAGGAGGCATCATTTTTATCAGCATGTCTGTTTGTAGCTAGTGGTTCAGTTTCTGGTCCCCAATAAATATCTTTATTAGGATGCCATATATCTTCGCGTCCATAAGAAAATCCAAAGGTCTTAAATCCAGTGGACTCATAACCAATGTTTCCTGCTAGGATCATGAGATCGGCCCAGCTAATTTTATTTCCATACTTCTTTTTAATAGGCCACAACAATCTTCGTGCTTTATCGAGGTTGGTATTATCGGGCCAAGAGTTGAGAGGAGAAAATCGGTGATCGCCTGTGCCACCACCACCACGACCGTCTGCTGTTCTATAAGTTCCAGCTGAGTGCCAAGCGAGGCGGACCATTAAACCAGCATAGTTTCCCCAATCCGCAGGCCACCATTCCTGGCTATCTTTCATAAGCTTATGCATGTCGGCTTCTAAAGCTTTAAAGTCTAATTTTTTGACTTCTTCTCTGTAATTATAGGAACCATTGAATGGTTTTGTTTTTTGATCATGTTGGTGGAGAATGTCGAGATTGAGATTTTTAGGCCACCAATCAGAACTTGATTTCTCCATGTTTGTAAGTGCACCGTGTGCCACTGGACATTTAGCTTCGCTCATAAATCTACTCCTCAATAAAAATAAAACTTATATTTTAGATATTAAAAACTTATTCCCATGTCAATTTATACAATTGTCTCTATTAGATAAAATCGCAAAAACATTGATAATTATTACTTTTTATAGACCTGGGTATAGAGAATATAAGCTATAAAAAAACCTATAACTTGAGAGCCAATAAACCAAATTACCGTTGACGGGTCTATTCCTGTGAAGGAATTAGTAAACATTCGAGCTATCGTTACTGCTGGATTAGCAAAACTGTTTGAGGATGTAAAAAGAAGAGCGGCGGCTATATAAATACCCACATTAAAAGCGACTATATTTTTTCCATCTCCTCGGCTCAACAAAATTACCATGAGTAAACCAAAAGTAGCAAAGATTTCAGAAACATAGATATTAGGACCGCTTCTAAGTTTCGAGGAAATATCCATAACATCTAAGCCAAAAAGATAATTAGCAAACAAGGTAGCTAAAATTGCAGCTAAAACTTGAATGATCACAAATATCACTAAATCTCTAAGACTCAGCTCCCCTAAAAGATAAAAAAATAATGAGACGACGGGATTAAAATGAGCTCCAGAATAATCAGCAAAAATACGAATAAGAAAAATTAGCGTAAAGCCAATGGCTAGTGCATGACTAAATAAAATAAGCATTACATCACTAGTATATAACTGACCAGCAATACCCGACCCCACAATGCTGAGTAAAAGAATAAAGGTCCCTAGAAATTCTGAGATGTATTTTTGCATTCTATCCGCTGTAATGTAATATATTTTTAACAAATGTATTATGAATTTTTAGTTACACGCCTGGATGCCCCCTTCTTATTATTATCGGCCGTTACCACAGGTTTGATAATTAGAATTTTCTACCAGCAATACATGAAGATCCATTTATTCATGAGGGTCACGGTCTCGGTCTTATTATTTAGTGTGAATGCGATTATTATAGTTCCCGGAGTCGTCTTCTTTTATAGATGGATTATGATTTGCGGCTTCTATCAGTCCAGCGGTGCCTTTGATTTAAATAATGGCTGTAATATTGATGTTTTTAGTCTACTTGCTCTATCGCCTGTTTCACTGTTGTAAACATTTCATCGACTTGGCTTTCATTGACAATTAGAGGAGGAGAGAAGGCCAGGGTATCTCCATTGGCTCTCACCATCAGCCCCATTTCCCAAGCTTTTTTCATAGTCTCAAATCCACGAGCGCCTATGGTATTTCCTCGGGGCTCTAGTTCAATGGCAGCTATGACACCGAGATTTCTAATATCTGCAATATTTTTCGTGCCTTTTAGACTGTGGGCCGCTTGTTCAATAACAGGGCTCATTTTCGCAGCGTTATCAAATAAACCCTCGTCTTTATATATGTCTAATGTTGCCAAAGCAGCCGCACAAGCCACAGGATGGCCTGAATACGTATAGCCGTGGAAGAGCTCGATAGGAGCATCAGCGTTTTCGAGCATGGACTCATAAATATAGTCTTGGACGACCGTTGCCCCCATGGGGATAGTGGCATTAGTTAAACCTTTCGCGCAGCAAATAATGTCTGGGGTGATACCAAAGTAATCAGAACCCGTGGCCTTACCCAGTCTACCAAAAGCTGAGATAACCTCATCAAAGATTAAGAGAATATCGTGCTTGGTGCAGATATCTCGAAGTCGTTTTAAGTAACCCTTAGGAGGTGGAAGAACTCCTGTTGATCCTGCAATGGGCTCTACGATCACGGCTGCCACTGTAGAGGCATCGTGAAGTTGGACGAGTCGCTCCAGATCATCAGCCAGCTCTGCTCCATGTTCAGGTTGACCGTGGGAGTAAGCGTTTACAGAAGGATTGTGAGTATGGCGAAGATGATCAACGCCACTTAGCATCGATCCAAAGTACATTCTATTCTTTACCATTCCGCCAACACTGATACCGCCGAAGCCCACACCGTGATAGCCCCGCTCGCGACCAATCAATCTCGTCTTTGTGGCATGTCCTCTGGCTCGTTGATAGGCCAGGGCAATTTTCAAAGCGCTGTCCACAGCCTCGGACCCAGAATTAGAGAAAAAGACATGGTTCATGTCTTCAGGAAAGATTTCAGCTAGACGGTTTGCTAGTTCAAATTGTTTAGGATGTCCAAATTGAAAGGGAGGAGAATAGTCGAGTGTTTCTAATTGCTCAGATACCGCTTCTTGAATTTTTTTTCGACCATGACCGGCATTCACACACCAGAGCCCAGCAGTGCCATCGAGTATTTGACGATTATCATCACTGGTAAAATGCATATCTTTTGCACCCACAATAATTCGGGGATCTTTTTTAAAAGTCTTGTTGGGCGTAAAAGGCATCCACAAGGATTCAAGGTTATTTGGTTTACTCATAGTGACTCCACAAACTTATATAATAAGTAAAACTTTATTCCCTCTCAGATATTTCAGCAAGCGTAATTATGTCATCAATAAAAAAGGTAAAAGAGCTTGAAAATCAATGCTTTTTAAGCTTATTTCCTGGCGTTGTAGGTTAGATATAAATATAAAATGACACTAACATAAATAAGAATACCCACAGTCACTACCAAGGGAATGAACCCACTTTGATAAATCATGGTTAAGATAAATATCAGCACCCCCAAAGGGAGCTTTTTAAAAATGCAAGAAAAGATAGTTTTGAGCAATGGCTTTAGAGGCTAGAAAAATTTGTTCTGGAGGAAGTTCGCTATAGGAATTCCATCCGATATATTTTAGAGATCCATCCAGTCCAATTATCTCTCGAACTTGATCCAGGGATCTGAGGGGAAGCCCTTGAAGTTCTAATTGAGATAGTTGTTTATGATGGTGATCTCCTTCAACATGAAAGCTCACCACTCGCCAGATTTGATCATCCCTATAGGGAAAGACATAGATATGGGAATGGGAGTTCAAAGAGATATTTTGAGCATAGCTGTGGAGTTCTTGAGAGATAGTTTGCTCAAATAAACTTTTAAGCTCCTGATCAACACTACCCAGCACATAAACTTTTCCTTGAAGGTTTTGAGCAGAGGCCTGAAAGGACACAGAGATTAAAATTAAGAATACAAAAATACTTTTTATCAAGTCCACCCCTGGCAGGCATCTAAGGCATTACTTAAAGCACGACTCAATCCAGATGCATCATGCTGAACGCTTTGGGGTTCAAATCTGTTTTGAGGATCTTTGAGGGAAAATCCGATAATACCCTCTGGCGCTAAGAGCTCTTCTAGTTCTTCGAAGTGGTGCTTATAAAAACTTATTAATTCAAATCTTGTGTATCCATTGGTATTGAGCTTACTGGCGTCATCTCCCTTATAGGTCACACCTGATAGCTGCCAGTCAAATTTTTCTCCATCCAGAGAGGAGAGACCTTCACTCTCTAATTCCACGTTGGTGTAGACTAATCTGGCATCACAGCTCATCGTGGGATCCACGATAAAAATGACTGATTTTAGGGGGTTTTCTGCATTATAAACTATATCAATATTGTTATCGCTACTGCTGGAATGAACCCAATTTTCAAATTCATGAATTTCATCCTCTTTGGCTTGAGTAACACAACTAACCAAAAACAGACTCAGGAAGATGATTAAAATTCTCATTACTTTTTCTCCCTGGGTTTAAAATGTGTCATGAGGTATTGCTTTGGAAAAGGCACTCGGAGGTACTCCGCATATTGGCGGGTAAAAAAATAATTTAAGGGGTACTGGATAAAATCTAAATTTCCTTGCTCCAGGGCCTCTAGAGTGCTCAGGGAAAAGTTAAGATGCTCCATGACCTTTTCTAGGGTTATCTCTTTTTCCTGGCGAGACTCGGCCAGACTATGAAGATACTGCTCGACACCCATTTGAGACTGGGGTTCTTTTCTGGGATTGGTGGAACCCTCCCCCAGAGTGGGAATAATGTAATTTTTGTTCATGACAGTATAATGGAAAATTAACTTCTCTAGCTATAGTCTAAAGCTGAAAGAATTTTGGACAGAAAAAGTTGATTACCCCATTATCATAAATTGCTATACTGTGTCATGTCTAAAACTAAAGAAATTATCTCCATCGAACACACGCTCAAAGAGGTCCTAAAAAACCTCAGCGACCAGGATATCCAAGAAATCACGGGCAAGTCCAAGTCTTATATATATAAGTGCGCAGACCCCGATGACCATGACCGTCATATTCATTTCAAGGATGTCGTAGCTCTCGAGCAAGCCATGCAGCGCTACCACCAAAAAACTCCTTTTACCAAATACCTCAAAGATCAACTCACACTACCCCAGCTGGATAAACCGGGTAGCGAAAATGAGGTTCAATCAGAGGTGATGGGGATTGGAGGACGAGTAGGAGATTTGATGGACTCCGTTCAAAAATCTATGGACGAGAAGAGTTCGGGAGGAAAGAAGATCGTCCCTCACGAAAAGGAGGATATCTATAAAGATATCCAAGAAATAGATGATCAGTTGTCTAAAATCAAGAGTGTGTTAAAATCTCTTTGAATTGATTTTTAGGGGGATTTTAGCGGGTATTTTTGTTTTTTTAGCCTCCTTTGTTAATGCCTCTCAGCTCTGCGAGCAAATCCTCAAAGAAGATTTCAGAGAAACAAGCAATATCAAACTCGTCCACCACGATGGGGGAATTGTCCTTTACCCTAATAAAACACTCATTGATAAAATCCGCTTTGGATCAGCTGCTGCGGAAATCAATTTAAATCCAGGAGATACTATAACAGCTGTCGATGGCAATGCCCTACCCCTCGATCAGGAAGAGGCCTATAAAAATCTAACCTCCCTATTAGAAACTCCCGGGATCCAAAAAATTCTATTAGATATCCAAAGACCCGACGGCAGTACTGACACTCTGCTATTAAAAAAAGACTCTTATTTTGGACACCCTATTGTGGAGACAGATATCATTTTGAACGATATTGAAATCACACACCAAAGTAGTAAGACCCGACTCGATCTAGATGTTCATCTCAAATGGGATAACGATAAAATAATTCACCGTCTTGAAAAAATTTTACATAATCCCGATCAGGAACTGATTAACTGTCAGTTTAGAAAATCTCCCGAACTCGATAATATCCTTAAAAAGATTTGGTACCCCTGGTTTGACACGACTCTGGTTGGGGCATCTCTAGAAAATATTAAATTTGAAAATTTACTCATCACCAATGACGACACAAAGCCCTTTCAATTTACTCTTGTCCAGCAAGTCGACTATATAGGAAAAAATAAGTCAGATTTTCAGAAATTCCCCTTTGACAGAATGTCTACTCATGCTGATTTTATTTTCCAAGACTCAGACTTGAGTGTCTCCAGTCTCTATGAACCGGAGTTTATCATCAAGAAAGGAAATGAGATTCTTTATGAATGGCAGATCAGCGATCATGATATTGACTGTTGCTATCCCAAACAAAGGGGACAGCAAGGAACGCTCGAGACAATCAATTACAGTTTTGAATTGGACCGTAAGTTCTTCTACTATGTTTTAAAAATAGTTATCCCAGTTGTCTTTTTAGTATGGCTGTCTTTTAGTGTCTTCTACATCAGAGCCATTGAGTTGGAGTCTAAGTTAGCAGTCTCTATGGGAAGCTTGTTAACTCTTGTCGCTTATAACTTTGTCTTCGGCGATGACGTTCCCAAATTAAACTATATCACTGTTTTAGATGCCTGGATCTTACTCTCCTATCTGTTTGCGGGTCTATCGACCATGATTACGGTCTATAGTTACTGGGACTACCAGCGCGACAAGCAAACGGGTATCTTTAATACTCTGGATCAAAAATTACGCTGGCTGATGCCTATCTCGTATCATCTTCTTATGGCCATTTTATTCTGGGGGCTCACGACTAACTGGTCTTTGGCCCCGATACCTATTTCTGTCTAAAAGTTTTCCCTCTCTCCCCATTCTTTTTTAAATCCTATCAGTAAGGTAGGACTCAGTGCAAAGACCTCGCTCAACTACTCTCTTTTCAAATTACACCTTCAATCTGTCATTTCCTACCAGGTACTCCTACGACAGTTTTGAAAAGAAGAGTAGAAGAGCAGAGGGGGTTTTTTCATATTTCCTTTCGTTCTTGTGGTGGCAATCCTCCTTCCTTTTTTTCGCCACCACAAGGTTTATATTACTGTTAGGAATCCCCGCTCTGATCTCTTTGCTCCTATCCACGATGGCTTCGGCTATGACTTTGGAGACATTCAAGAATTGGCATATCCAATATTTGGATGAGGAATTTATCTTTGTCCAAAGCCATCGTGATATTAAGGACAGTGAAATTCTCACCTTTGGATTTCAAAAAGGAAGATGCGAAAGAGTATCTCAATTTTTTGAGCTCTACACCATGGCCAATCATCCAGAATTAGAGCAGCTCATGAATAAAGAACTCCAACTCCGTGAAAATGGATCTCCCGCCGAAGGGAAGGTCATCCATATTCAACCTCATAAAGGGGGCCACCTAATCTTGGTCGATATGGGATACTACAAACAAGAAGATGTGAGAGACTACTACAACTACCACAAACGCTTTCGAGTCACTGTCACTCATCATCCCCTCGAAGAGAGCATCCCACTCACTAACTTATTTGATGTTCCAACGCAGGAGTGGACCATCGAAGATATTCAAGGCGTCTTGGATCGAGCAGAATATCACTGCAAACGTATCCCCGATCCTCTCCTAGCCCTCCAGTCACCCAATTACAAGAAAGGACTAAAAATATGACTTTTTTCCACTTTTTTGCAGCTGTTTTATTCTTATATGTGGCTGATGAAAAAAATCCCAGCCAGCTACATTTTGGAAAAAAATGTTTCACCAATGAGTATGGAACTATCTACTCTCACGTCTGGCTCACAAGACCCAACCAAGAACTTCCAGCCAACTGGGAGCAGTGCTCTGCCCCTATCGAAGATACAGCAGCCGAGACTCTCCTCGAAGATACCCCAAGGGAGACACCCCAACCTAAATAGCCATGAGAAGGAAAATGCTACTTATCCCTAATAAAGATTTTGAGGATAAAACCCAAAGTATTTGTTTGATAAAAACACAAATCATCTCTCAGCTAGATACCTACATTTGTGGCTGTCAATCTAAACACTCCGTGGGTTGGAATGGAGGGGGCATCCTCAAGCAAACTCAATTATATGAATATGTCGTTCACTGCCCTAAGGGATATCTCACTTTAATAAAATATGATTTCCAAAATCTCGAAATTCGATCTCTCTACTCCACAAAGATTACTAGCTACCAAGCGGCCTTAGCTCAAATGGCAGAGCGCCCAGGTTCCAACCTATGATGCGGGGAGGGAGGTGCTGGTTCGAGTCCAGTCAGGCTGCGCCAAAACTAAAACTATGTTTAATTTATCGAAAAGGTTTATAATCTCTCTGATGGGACAAAGTTATTTTATTGAGTGCCCAAAGTGTGATTACAGCTCTAGCGAGATCACTATGGGTGTGGGTTTTCTTTTTGGAAATATTGATGACCTCCTCCATGGTCTCAAGGGCGAAGATAAAAAAACCGTTCAATTTCTCCATAGCCGCAAAACCATCCATCATCATTACTCCAGGGGCTACTCCCTCTACCAGTGCCCTGTTTGCCACTCCCTCGAAAACAAGTGCCACCTAGATTTATACAACAGCGAGGGGGAACTCCTTTTTTCAACACAATCCTATTGTGACCCTTGCCAAAAAAATCGAGATTACATGCCAGAAGATTTGGAAAAGGAAACCATCCCCAATCTTTGTTGCCCAAAATGTCATCATCACCAACTCAGCCTTTCACTAGGAGCTCTTTGGGACTAAACACCTATATAATAAGACAAGCGGCTTTGGTGCTCACAGTCTTATTATTAGTATTACCGGCAAAGGCAGAGGACTGGCAAATCAGCCAAGACGGAAATTACATCTCACTATCTAAAAATGGCGAAATTCAACATGGAAACAAGATTTACTATAATTTTGATAAGCAAAATGGCTGTAAATTTAATGTCTTCTTTTTTATCTATACCATGCAAGATGATATCCCAAACCCCTTATCGGAAATTTATGAAGATAAGAACATTGATCTGATTTTTGGAGGATCACCCTTACCCGCACTTCTTAACTATTCCACGGAGTTCGGTCTAGGACAGATTGCAGGGATATAAATGAAAGTTTGTATCACCTGGAATTAATCTTAATAATTTCATTTGTATAACCTTAAAATAAAATATTATTGATATTTTTTTTCTTTGAATAAAATAAAACAAGATACTTTGTTATTACAATCGCAGTAAACATAGAGGTAGCTATTCCTATCATCAAAGTTACAGAAAAACCTTTAATAGGACCACTTCCAAATGAAAATAGAGCAAGAGCAGCAAATAATGTTGTTAAATTAGCATCAATAATCGTTGATATAGCTCTTTGGAAACCAGCTTCAATAGCATCTACAATCTTTCTACCTGCATTAAATTCTTCTTTTATTCGTTCAAAAATTAAAACGTTTGCATCTACAGCCATGCCCATAGTTAAAACTATTCCTGCAATACCTGGCAATGTAAGCGTCGCTTGTATCAAGCTTAGTAACGCTATTATAAAAATTATATTACAGAAAAGAGCAATATTGGCAAAAACTCCAAATATACCATAAGTTATTAACATAAAAACCATAACAGCTATTAAGCCTATTATACTTGCTATTTTACCTGATGAAATTGAATCACTTCCCAAACCTGGCCCAACTGAACGTTCTTCTAGAATAATCATTGGTGCGGGCAATGCACCTGATCTCAGAACCAAAGCTAAATCATTTGTTTCTTGAACCGAAAATGCTCCTGTTATTTGACCACTTGAAAAAATCTGAGTTTGAATAACTGGAGCGCTAACAACTTTACCATCGAGCACAATTGCAAAAGCTCTACCAACATGTTTACCAGTCACTCTTCCAAATTTTTTGCCACCTAATGGTGACAATTGAAATGAAACAGAAGGGCTATTATTTCTATCAAACGTTGGAGTAGCATCTTTTAACATTTCTCCAGAAACCATTATCCTTTTATTTACCATATATAAACGATCTGAGTTTTTATCTTCCTCTAGAACAACATAACCTGGAGGAGATTTTGAATCTTTGTTTATATCTTCAGACAAAATAGTAGGATGAACCAATTGAAAGTTTAACTTTGCAGTTTTCCCAAGTAATTTTTTTATACGACTTGGATCATCTAAACCTGGTAACTGGACAATTATTCTATCTATTCCTTGTTGCTGAATACTAGGCTCATTAGTTCCAGTTTCGTCTATTCTTCTTCTAACTATTTCTATTGCTTGCGCCATTGTTGTTTTAGTAATTTTTTGTTTATTGGCATCAGAAAATTTAATTTGAAAATTATTAGTATTAATCTCAATAATCAAATTTTTATCTAACTTTAATATTGCAGATTTTATTTGTTTGACAGATGAACCTGTTCTCATTTCAAATGAAACATAATCTTCTTTTACACTCAATTTCTTATAACCAATTTTAGCTTTTCTAAGTGTAGACCTAATATCAGACGTTAAAGATTCCAATTTTTCTGCAAATACCACTTCCATATCCGCCTTTAAAAGAAGATATGATCCACCTTTTAAATCTAAACCAAGATTAATTTTTTTCCCTGGTAGAAAATTAAATGAATTATTTTGCACTGAACTACTAAAAAAATTAGGTGCGGCATATAGAAGACCCAAAAAAACACTAAATAGTATAAGAATAATTCTTATTTTAGATAAACTCTTCATTTATATCACTTTATTATATGTTTTGAGGCTCAAACAACATTGGTTACTTTTTAGATTTTGACTTAGTTTTATTTTCCGCAGACTTAATTTTTTCTTCACCTCTAACCTCAGAAATCATTTGTCTTGCCAACTCTACAGTTACACCCGATGAAATTTCTACACTAACTGTTTCAGAACCATCAATTGCTTTAGTAACAACACCAAGTATCCCTCCAGCAGTCAAAACCTTGTTGCCCCTTTTAAGACTTTCAACCATTAATTTATGTTGTTTAACTCTTTTTTGTTGGGGTCTTATTAACAAAAAATAAAATATTATAAAAATTAAAACAAATGGTAGAAGTCCTTGTAAGGAAAATCCTCCAGCTCCCCCTGCTGCAGATTGAGCGAATGCACTTGAAATCATTGGTAACTCCATAAAAATCAAAAATTAAGTTAACAACTTATATAAAAAAAATCTAATAAAGACCATAGATAAATTCTAAAATATATATATATTACAACTTTAACAATTTGGGCTCACATATGATAAATAATGATAAAACAATATTTTTATTAGAACGCATAGCAAACGCTTTGGATAGACTAGCTCCACCAGAAAAAAAAATAGATAATTTAGATAAAAGCGAAGGTTTTGTTTTTGACTCAAATTCAGGGCTTATTAGACCAATTGAAGGTATTAATCGAATTCCAATTACACTTCTTCAAGGTATTGAACCACAAAAAAAGTTACTTCTTGATAACACATTTAATTTTTCTCAAAACTTAACAGCCAATAATGCGCTCTTGTGGGGAGCGAGAGGAACAGGAAAGTCTTCTTTAGTAAAGGCTGTACATGCAGAGATTTTATCTAAGACTAAATCTACAGATTTAAAATTAGTTGAGATTCATCGTGAAGACATTGCTGAACTTCCAGAATTACTTTCACTATTATCGCAACATAAAAATTATAAATTTATATTATTATGTGATGATTTATCATTTGATACTGGGGAAAACACTTATAAAAGCCTTAAAGCTGCATTAGATGGTGGAATTGAGGGAAAGCCTAACAATGTAATTTTTTACGCAACATCCAATAGAAGACACTTAATGCCTAGAGATATGATGGAAAATGAAAGATCAACAGCTATCAATCCATCGGAATCTGTAGAAGAAAAAGTTTCTTTATCAGATAGATTTGGATTATGGATAGGATTTCATAATATGTCTCAGGATACATTCTTAGAAATAGTTTATGCATATTGTCATGAGTTTAAAATATCAATTGATAAAACAATTTTAAAATCGGAGGCGCTTGAATGGTCAATCACTAGAGGAGCTAGATCTGGAAGAGTGGCATGGCAATTCATACAAGATTTAGCAGGAAGAAATAAAATTAAAATATATTAGTTTAGATAATTTACTGGATTAACAGGAGTTCTATTATACCTTAACTGAAAATGAAATGACCCACTATTAGAGGAGGTAAAAGCTATGATTTTACCTTTTTTAATTATGTCACCTTGTTTTACATTATATTTCCCTAAATTTGAATACGCTGATAACCAACCATCTTTATGCTTAACAAGTATAAGATTACCAAACTTTTTTATTTGAGATCCAATAAAAGCAATCTTTCCATCATATGCAGAATATATTGGTCGATTTTCTCCTGATTTTATGTCAATTCCATCATAGTATTGTCCTTTTCCAAATTTACCGAAACTTTTAATAACAGTACCTTTGGCTGGCCAAGTAAATTTAGGGGAATTTTTAATTAAGGTATTATTACTTTTATTAAATTTAGTAACTACTGATTTAGATTTATAAA
>ERZ802822.820-NODE-820-length-20889-cov-12.537623_pt1 | contig 20889 bp, 14 predicted proteins | sample MGYA00345649_ERZ802822 | MGnify/ENA primary metagenome ERZ802822 (study PRJEB30503, sample SAMEA104212359) | marine metagenome | biome: Westerlies Biome; feature: [SRF] surface water layer (ENVO:00010504) within the epipelagic zone...; material: water...
AGCAGACTGGATCAATCCTTACATCAAATCTATAGCTGTGAATGCTTACGATCCAAGAAGCGTAGATTGGCTCATTATGGTCGATCAATCGTTTACATTGAGCCCAGAATTTGAAGTAGAGCTTTTGCATTGGACGCAGAATAGTCTGTGGCAATTATCTATAGTTTGCGCCTTACTTGCACTTTTATCAATTTTTGGGTCCAGTTTTCTGAATTCTAATTTTGGATTCTGGTTTGCCGTTTTGATAATGATTTTGGAGTTTGCTTTTCTATTTTATTTCCTAATGATAGCCCATGCTGGATTTGCCGTCGGTATAATGATTACGATCAGGGCTGCAATTTTTGCGTATTTAGGAGCATCTATTTTGGGGCTGGTTTGGGCATTTTTGTCCAGGCTGAAAGTATCGCTACTTGCCGAAAGGATAATCTTTTTACTAGGGGTGATACTTATAATTGCCGCTACGATTTTTGTCATTCAACCTAAAAAAGAGATTGTATTAGTTGGTGATCTTTCTGGCCGAATTGGTATAGCTGCTGGTATTCCCTCTCATATTTCTGATACCGTAAGATATGGTGATTTTTTAGACAACCCACCAGAAAATCCATTTAAAATTCGCTCGCTCAAAAGTCTAGATCAGGCAGTAAAACTACTCGACGAGAGTAGAATATCGGGTGCACTATTGCCCTCAGAATTAGTTGGAAAACGTCCTATAGTTTGGAGAACTGAATACCTAGAATCTTTTAACGCGACAATGGCCAAGGTGGGCTATGTACTAGGTATTTTAAGTATCCTGTTAGTTGTTGTTGGTAGGATTACGATGGCGCACCCACTTGCGGTTTTCTCGGACTTTTTTGTGGATACAATCCGTGGTGTCCCGATGCTAGTTATTATTTTATATGTTGGATTGCCACTTGCTGGCGCAGTGAAAACAGCTTCGTCTGGGTATATTGATATTCAAATGATGACTCGTGGTATTGCCGCAATCGCAATAGGTTATTCTGCTTATATGGCTGAAATTTTTCGAGCTGGAATAGAAGCCATACCCAAAGGTCAGATAGAAGCGTCCAGGGCACTTGGATTGCGTGAACGGCATATTGCCCGGTTTATTGTCATACCTCAGGCAATCGCAATAGTATTGCCAGCGTTGGGTAACGAGTTCATAGCGATGCTCAAAGACACCTCTCTATTATCAATTCTTTCTATTCGTGATTTAACGCAGAGAATGAGAGAATTTCAGGCTCAAAGCTTTTTAGCGTTTGAACCTTTTAACTCAGCCGCGCTAATTTATGTACTGCTGACTTTGATCGCCGCTTCTGGTGTAAAAGCGCTCGATAACATTGTTAATAAATCTCGCGAAAGAGAATGAGTGCTGTTTACTCACGAACCTGGTATGAAGACACATGTGTTTCGCCTAGCGAGCAACCGTCATCAGTAATCCAAAAGAAAAACTTTGACTTTTGTATTATTGGTGGCGGTTTGGCTGGACTTTCCTGTGCTTACCATTTAGCCGAAATGGGCGCCAGCGTAGCCCTCTGCGAGCATTCGGTGATAGGTGCTGGGGCCTCTGGACGAAATGGTGGGTTTTGCTCATCAGGATGGGCGGCTGGTTTGGATCAAATTACTAGACTCGTTGGGCCATTAGTATCTAAAGAGCTTGAATTAATTGGTGCTGATGGTTTCAAATGGATGCGTGACCGCGCCTTCAGCTCAAAATATACTAAAGCGCAACCTATATCAGGCATCATTTCATTGGGGCTGAAAGGCCAAATATCTGAAGCTTCTGAAAGATTAGACGAGGTTGAATTAAAGAAATTTGTCGATGGCCCAAGGTATAAATGGGGTAAAATTGATAATGAAGCATTTCATTTCCACCCACTGAATTTTTTAAAAACCTTTTTACAAGAGGTGATAAGTCACGGTGTAAAAGTTTTTGAAAATACGGGTGCGGTACAAGTGAATGGCTCGGAGATTTACTTTTCAAATGGAAATCGAATATCCTGCGATCGAATGGTTTGGGCCACTGGTGGATACTCAATCGAAAAGAACTCAACTTTGAAACAGTATCTTCTTCCCATCCAGACATTTATTTGCGTTACCTCTCCAATGCCAGAGATATTAGAGACATATATCCCTACACGAATGGCTTTGGGCGATGATCGCCGAGCAGGCAATTACTTTAGGCGTCTTCCTGATGGTAGGTTATTATGGGGTATGGGAGTGAGTGCGCTTAATCAACAATCAGTTGAAAGTATAAAACAGATGGGCTGGAAAAATATCAAAGCCCACTTTCCCAATATGATTGCGGAAATGAAGCAAAACAATATTAAGTTTGACTATGCTTGGTCAGGCTTAATGGCATATGCCTCACATTTCATGCCTTATGTAGGAAAGCTCAATGAACGTGAATCAATTCTATCTGGCTTCGGCGGGCATGGAATGAATACTGCACCAATTGCTGGAAAACGAATGGCGTTATTTCTGAATGGTGACAAAAACATGTTGGATCCTTTTTTAGAAATTCCCAGAAGAAATGTTTTTGGTTTAATTGGGCGATTGGGAGCCGAGTTTGAATATCGAAGGTTAAGAGTGATAGATTATATTGCAGAAGCTTTGGGATAATAAAAAAAGTGGCTGGGGTGGTAGGATTCGAACCTACGGTACACGCTACCAAAAAGCGTTGCCTTACCGCTTGGCTACACCCCATTCCAATAGTTTATTTACGATGGAGATAGAAAAACATCAAGAGGCAAAGATCTTTATTCATTAATGAAATATAATTTTTTTAATAAATATTTTATTATATTCAGTTTTATAATTTATACTTCTGTTTACCACTAATAGCAAAATCACATCAGATTTAAATTTTCTTTTTGTAATCTCCAGATAATCGGTCTAACTAAATATTATGCGACTCCGTAGCTCAACTGGATAGAGCAATTCACTTCTAATGAATAGGTTGAGGGTTCGAGTCCTTCCGGGGTCGCCATTAAAATAATAAGGTTTGTGATAGACTAGTTTCCGAATGAGTGAGCTTTGACTTTTGAAAGTCTTGTGTAAGAGGAAGCTTTGTCGCCTGATGTAGTGGTTGAATGAATCCGATAAAAAAAATTAGTTACCGTGTTTCAAAATTTGGTTTAGTCGGTGCCATAAAATTAATTTTTGGCAAGTCATTAACTGGTCGACGAAGGGACATAATATTAGGGCTAGATGATCCAGCAGACCGTTTTACAAAAATCTATAAATCAAATCATTGGAACAGCTTAGAATCACGGAGTGGAGAAGGCTCAACTTTTGAGAACACAGAGAATATTCGGTTAGAGCTACCAAAGTTACTTAATAAATATCAAATAAATATTTTCTTAGATGTGCCTTGCGGAGATTTTAATTGGATGCGCTATGTTATGGAAGCCTCATCCATACAATATATTGGTGGAGATATTGTTCCAGACTTAATTAAAAGTAATAATCAGAGATATACTGATAAAAATATAAGCTTTATTAACTTAGATTTGACGAAAGGACCGCTACCAACTGCTGACCTCATGTTATGTAGGGACTGTTTATTTCATCTTAGCTATGACGACATCAAACGTACATTAGAGGTATTTTTATCATCTTCAGTCAATTACTTACTAACGACTTCGAGCGCAGCGCCAGAGGGCTCGCGCCTTAAAAACTCTAATATTATTACAGGGGATATGCGTAAATTAGATCTATTTGCGCCGCCATTTAACCTTAGTTCGAGTGATGTAATGGAAGTTATTGAGGATTCTATGATAAGTTCGTCAATGAAGCGCTGGATGATTTTACTGAAAAAAACTACAGTTCAAAAAATTCTAGTTTCTATGAAAAACACAAAATATTAATTTAGCAATTGTTTAATAAACATTCGGTTAAATGCGCCTAATCCTTTAAATTTTCTTTTTTATACTTTGTAATTTGACAGTGTTATCATCAACTACATCAAATTCGGCATTAATTTTTTTGCTTGTTTTTGCCCCTAAAGTTTTTAACGACTCAACTTGAGAAATTACGTTGCCTTTTCCCTTGGAGAGTTGGCTGAATGCCTGAGTATAAGAATCTTGTGCTTGTTCTAGGCGTTCTCCAACGCGCTCCATGTTTTGTACAAATCCGTAGACCTTATCATAAAGTTTACCAGCGCGATTAGCTATTAGTTCGGCGTTTTGGTTGCGCCTATCAACTGCCCAGACGTTCGCAATTGTTTTAAGGGCCATCATCAGTGTTGTTGGGGTTGCAATGGTAATATTTCTTTCTAGAGCATGTTCGGTTAAAGCAGGATCTTCTCTCAGTGCTTCGGACAAAGCACCCTCAATTGGAACAAAAAGAATTACATAATCTACAGTGGAGTTCTCAGCTGTCTGGTATCCCTTTGCAGACAGTGAATTGATATGATTTTTAATTGAAGCCAGATGTCGTTTACGCGAAGCTAGTGCTTCTACGTCGGTATCAGCATTCACAGCCTCATTATACGCTAAAAGAGAAACTTTGCTGTCAATAACTAAACTTTTACCTCCTGGAATCCGAACTACAACATCTGGCCGCAATCTTTCACCGTTTATTCCTATTCTATGGGCCTGTGTTTCGTATTCCTCTCCGTTTCTTAGGCCAGAACGTTCCAGTATGTTTTCAAGAACCATTTCCCCCCAAGCGCCTTGTATTTGAGTATCGCCTTTAAGTGCTTTTGTAAGAGAAATTGCTTCTTGGGATATTGCCTCTGATCGTTTTGAAAGCTGTGAAATCTCTGTTTTCAAGCGTTCACGATCTTTTACTGTTTCTTCATGAACCTGGCGCAATTCTTTTTCAAAATGCCCCACATGTTCTTTCAGCGGTGTAAGCGTCGCCTCTAGTTTTTCAATATTTGCTTTAGAGAAGCTCTCTCCTTGTACCTTTAGGGCATTCTCCGCCAATTCCTTGAATTGAGTTTCCATTTCGCGCTTAACTTTAGTGAGCATCTCTATTTTTTCATTTGCTGCCTGATGTTCTGCTTCACTTTTGGCGCGTACTTTGGTTATTGTATTTGAATGCTCGCGAAGCTGTGTATTTTGTTCATCAATTTTTTCTCGAAGATCTGATAGCTCGCCTTTTAACCGCTCAATTTCCAGCTTTCGTTCTTCCGCTAATGCAGTAAATTTTGCCGCCGCCTCCTTTGTTTCTGATAATTCAGAGAATATTTTGTCACCATATATATTTGGTTTTTCGGAAGGAGAGGGTTTTCCAAAGCGCCTTAAAAGTAAAAAAGCTATCACTCCAAAAACTAATAGAGATAAAAAGCCTAACAGATTTTCCATTATTTGCTGCAACATCATGTCTCCGAATAATATTCATTAATTATTCTCATTCAAAACTTGTTTTCTGTATATCATCACAATAGTCACCTGAAAATAGACAGAACAGGTTATTTTTCAGAAGTATTTTAAGGCAGCCTATATAAGAATTGAATTGATTCCTTATTGGGCTAGATTTTGCTTCTGGGTGTGGAGCAAATTAAATGGTGGATAAATATATTTATTTTTGTTTTGGCTGTAATACCAGTTGTGGCTTATGAGGAGTTGCACCCTTTTTTGTTAATAAACTTTATTAATTCTACGATAACTTGATTTCATTAATAGGACTTTTTGCATGAAGTATTTTTTAACTTTATTGATATTTTTGTTTATTTCCGGTTGTGGCTTAAAGCCTTCTATAGATGATCCAAAACTATCGGACATGCAATTAAATTTGGAAAGTTTTTTGGTTGGTGACCTGGTAGCTTATGGTCAGTTCCAGGATGTGTTAGGAAATGTAAGCCGGCGATTTACCGTAAACATGTTAGGTGAATGGGATGGTGAGAATCTAAAGCTGACTGAGGACTTCCAATATGCTGATGGAACTACGGAACAGCGAATTTGGTATCTAAAGAAGACTGGTGAGCAGGCATGGAGCGGTACGGCAGACGGGGTTATCGGACAGGCCGAGGGTTTGGAAAGCGGCGATACTTTTTATTGGAATTATACAATCGATTTGCCGGTCCCAGACGGAACTATGCGAGTGACTTTTGATGATTATATGTGGCTCATATCTGAAGATAGAATGCTAAATAAGGCTTATATGTCTAAGTTTGGTATGCCGTTGGGAGAAGTAACAATTATGTTTGAAAAGTTATAGTTCTTGTTTCCGGTCAAATTTATGGATCTATCTATAATTCGTCCTTAACTTTTTCGTAGCCTTGCTTTAAGAACTTTTCATAACTTTGAGCATCGATGTTAGCTCCGCAAATAATTAATCCAATTTTTTTACCAGCTAACTTTTTGCGTAAAGGCCAAATTGCTCCGGCAAGAACAGCACCAGCAGCTGGTTCTACTGCCAATTTACACTCCTCTTGCAATAGAAATAAGCCTGCACAAATTTGATCATCTGTTACAGTCACAAACTGATCAACAAATTCTTTGCAAATAGAATAGCTAAAAGGAAGCGCCATAGGAGGTGCAAGACTATCGGCAATAGTATTGACTGAGTCCAATGTTACTGGTTTGTTGACGACCATCGATTGCGACATGCTATTTGCCCCTCGCGGTTCCACACCATATACCTTGCACTTACTATTCTTTAGTTTTACGGCCGCCGCTACCCCTGACATAAGCCCGCCGCCGCCAACAGCCACAACTACCGCATCCAACTCAGTGCAGTCTTTAATTAGCTCTAAACCCACACCGGCAGCGCCCAAGGTTGTATCAACTCCATCAAATGGGTGAATAAAGGTTCTCTTTTCTTCTCTCACGAGTTTATCTGCTTCTGCAAAAGTGGCTACGCCACCTTCTTTCATAATTATTTCTGCTCCATAAGTTTTAGCAAGCGAAATACGAAATGGGTTTGCAGATGTCTGCATAACGACTTTAGCAGATAAATTTTCCACTTTTGCTGCCCAAGCTGCGGCAATTGCATGGTTTCCAGCACTTGCCGCTGTGATGCCAAATTTTTTATCCTTCTCCGGAATTTGTTTTGCTACTGAAAGTGCACCTCTGGCTTTAAATGTTCCAGAATACTGAAAGCATTCAAGTTTCAGGTAAATCTGACTTGCTTTAATCAGGTCAATTAGGAATGGAGATGTAAGTTTTACTGTGGGTGTGTGAACTAGCGAGGAGGATAATTCTAAATAGCGCTCTTCTAAAGAGCTGAGAGTGATGCTTTTTAAAATTACGTCACCCAACGTGTTTACCTCTCTTAAATAATTTTAGAAATGATGAAAACAAAATATACTCGTGCCGTAAATTACTTTGAAAAACTAAACCCGTTTAAGCCTAGAGCACTATTATAGCACAGTCCATCACAGTTCATCGGTTCTGATAATATAAGCTATCAGTAAAATACCCGTTAGTACGCCAAAAAGTGCAGCGTATTTTAAAAACCATAAAACAGGATCTATAGAAAAAATACTTACGAAACATAGGATAAGGTATAGACAAGAAAAAAATAGTGGTGCCTTTTTCCCCTTAAATTTTTCTTTTTTTCTTTTTTCTTTTTTCATTTCGACAACTTTTTTCAGATGCACATGTTTGATATTTAGCTTTTCGACAACTTTGACAATACCAGGATATATGACGGCCTCTAATGAGCCGTCACTAAAGACTATGATCTAAATTGAGAAGTCAAAGTATACTGTCATCCTAACGATAGATAATTAGACACAAGTTTTAGTTTATTCTTCCCCGGGCATTGGATAATCACCAGCAGTTCTAGCTGCGTTTAATGCCTTATCAATATCCATTTCTGGGAGAAGCAATAATTCATCCCATCCCCCTGAAAGCATCATGGTTGCGTGTAATCCTGAAGCGGTTTCGTAGGCATCAACCTCAACATCTGCAATAACATCGAAAGGGCCCTGTAGATATGTTACGCTACCCAGCTTTCCACCTACTTTCTCAACCATTTTATTGACAGCTGAGACTCTAGTTGCATAGTCGCTGTTCATCATGCCCTGCATGCCAGCTGCACTGTATGCTCCAAGAAAAAATACCTTCATATACATCTCCAATATTGTATAACCACATAGTATGGTGGCGCCGTAAAAATATTTTGTCAATCCACCTGGTTGCTGGACTTAGCCAGTCAAACTAGAAAGTTTCTTCTTTAAGAATGATGTCTAGGGTATCAATAATCATATTTATACCCTCTAATTCTATTGATAGCGGGGGACGAATTTTTATTACGTTGTCCATTGGACCCTCACTACCAATTAAAATGCGGAAATCGCGCATGCGATTTTTGACAAAAGTACAGAGCCGGGTATTTTCCTTTCCGTTTTCGTCAATAAGCTCGATACCAACGAAAAGACCCATACCGCGCACGTCTCCTATTGAATCATATTTGTTCTGAAGGTTTTTAAGCCCGGTTTTTAATTTCTCCCCCATCTTTCTTGCATTAGACTGTAGCGATTCATCTTCAACTATTTCAATCACCTCGTTGGCAATTGCACACGATAGAGTGGAACCTCCAAATGTGGAAAAAAACTCAATCCCATTATCAAAATTATTCGCAATTTCTTTGGTTGTTGCCACAACGCCGACCGGATGGCCGTTCCCAATCGGCTTGCCAAGAACAACAATGTCTGGGCAGACTTTTTGGTATTCAAAACCAAAGTAGTGATTTCCAAGGCGTCCCAAGCCGGTTTGAACTTCGTCTGCTATGCAAACTCCGCCATTCTCTCGTACTTGTCTGTAAACTTCTGCCAAATAACCCGGAGGGGTAATAATTTGTCCTCCAACTGAGGGAAAAGTTTCAGCAATGAAGCCGCACAAATTTTGATTTTTTGATTTAAGTTTCTCTATTGCTTGATTTATTTGACCCGCAAATTTTTCCCCTCGATTGGGATCCTCTTTTTTGTAAGCACCTCTATAGTCGTCAGGTATTTCTACTAATTCAAGCCAGTCTGGCTGCCCTACGCCGCCAGGCTTATTAAATTTGTAGGCTGATATATCTATTGCACCTGTTGTATTTCCAAAATAACCATGATCCATAGTGATCATGCCTTTCGCTTTGGTATGCTCGCGTGCTAAACGAAGGGCTAACTCATTGGCCTCCGAACCTGAATTAACAAAATAACATACTTTGAAAGTTTCTGGTAATTTTGACAGAATGCTCTTTGCTAAATCCGATTGTTTTGGATGTAGATATCGTGTGTTGGAGTTGAGCTTTTTAAGCTGTTCTAACGCTGCATTCCGTATTCTAGGATGGGAATGCCCCACATGAGGAACATTATTATAGGCATCCAAATACGGTCTTCCCCATTCATCAAATAGGTGAGTTTTCCAGCCCCTTAAAAACATAGCCGGTTCGTCATATGATAACCTCAAGTTACTTCCAAAACTTGCTTTGCGTTGAGCGAGTATCTCGTTTTTCTGTAGTGGTACGAATTCTACTTTCTCATTTGGTAAGTTTAAAATCGCAGCAGGGTTTGGGCATATAGAATTAAAGAAATCAAGGTCATCTGGATCTGCAACGCCTGGCCAGTCATTTTCAAGCCCATTAGTTGTTAAAGCAATTTGAAAATGTAAGTGAGGAGCCCAGCCACCATTTACACTGTCGTCTCCCAGAAAACAAAATTGTTGCCCTTTTTTAATTTCCAGACCAATTTTATAGTACTCAGGAAAATTTGGACTTAAGTGACCATATAAACTGTAAAAAACGCCGTGATTGTCGACTACATGTTTCAGTATGATCATCCCACCATAGTCAAGTGTATTTTTACGATTTTCTATAGCTATAATTTCACCATTCAAGGGTGCAAGAATGGGTGTTCCTGCTGGTGCAAAAATATCAACACCCAGATGCACAGTGCGCCTATTACTCGCCTTGTATGGTCCAATACGAAACTCTGGGGCCGTGTAGATTAGTCTTGGTTCATTGTAGTACCCAAGAAATATTTCATGTCCGTGCGTTGTATCAGATCCAATTTCTTTTGCTTCTTCTTTTGATAATTTAAATGGATTTTCTGGAATGGCTGAGTTTTCTACCGCAAGAGACACCAGCGGCGCACTCTGTAATGGCATTCCAATTAAATGGGCAAAATTTCCATGGTTTTTATTAATCCAAGATAGTATTTTTCTTTCATTATCTACTATTTCTTTACCACAAGCTTTCCTGAGCCGACACTTTAGAAGTTCTTCATTTATTTTATGGTTTTCTAAAAATTCCCAGGCAGGCTTTTGAGATATAGTGACATAAGGGTCATTTGGCATTTCTATTGCTATCAATGTAGAATTAACAACGCTCACAGCTAAGCGCATCAAAAGTAAGTCCCACACTATATCGATTTCATTTATTGTAAGCGGGCATGTTTTATTGAATCCTGATACCAAAGCTACTAACGATTTTTCAGGGTCAGGAGTGTCTAAAACAATATACGCTCCCGCTATTGCGAGTTCACAGATACTTGGGGCAATACACATATCCCCAAAGTCGATTATACCAGACAGCGTTTTTTTTTCGTCATACTCGCCAGAAACTAAAATGTTATAATCATTTGGGTCGTTTTGAATCACTTGCCGATTGAATGACTGGAGTTGAGGCAAACATTTACTGAAATTTATCGAAATTTTTTTAATTGTTTCGTAGCGATCTTTATCCCGGATGCAATTCAGGTGCTCGTCTATCCATCCCGCTTGTAGGAGGTTCCATTTAAAACTTCTGTCCAGTTTATCATTATCATAGCTACTCAGAGCAGTGGTGGTTGCCCCCAGTGCCTCACCAATTTCTTCAATTAAATTTAATGGCTTTGAGCGTAACTTCGCCAGACATTTTCCAGGAATATATTCTAGCACCCAAATAAATCGGATTTTTCCAAAGTTGTCAGTAACTTCGATACAGCTCTGTCCCTTTAGACTCAAAAAGACCTTTGGGGTGCTTGATAACTTAGCAATTCCTTCGACGTGCTGCATCGCCGCAATTTGTGCCTCAACCAGCCACTTTGGACAGTTCTCACGCATTATTTTTAAAATTAAGGGTTTGTGAGCTGAGCTAATCGCTAAAAAATTTAAATCGTATTCGCCGTTTAGTTCACTTAACTTTGCTTTCACACCCCATTGTTGGTGTAAAATCTCGGCCCAGTATTCAGTGCTATTATTAATTTTTTTTTGAGTTGCCATTACTGCGCCTTCTCACAATCATATTTATTTAATGTATTTTTGTTTGGCCATAAGAAGTGAAATTTTTACAAACTTTATTGATCCCAGTGAAATTTAACAGCCAAAATAAAAATTGCTTTAAAACCTTAATCAAGCCCGAAGAAATAATTTTATAAAACAGCAAAATTGGGAATAGTACAAACGTCCGCTACCTTTTCAAGATATAACCATTTCTAGGTGAAATAATAAAGTCTTACTGTCGGAAATTCTAGCTATGAGGATTTTTGACCATATTGTAGATAGTCTTATTCAGTTTCCCGATCTGCATCACTTTTGGGGCGCTTCAAATTAATAAGGTTCCATCGGATTACAAGAGCAGACAGAGCTAAAAGTAAAATTGCGCCACTTTCATATAGAAGGTCAATTGTATTTATACCTTTACCCTGCAGAATAATTAGTCTGCAGAGTGCCGTGATAGCTATAAAGATAGGAACGGTGATCGGAATTTTACGGAATTTGTAAAAGGCAGCGACCATTCCTAGTACCTCTGCGTAGATAAATAGTAAAAGCAAATCGGTTAATGTTACAGCGCGTGTAGACACGACGCTCAATATTTCAAAAACTACTGCGTAAGTAGTTAGAAAGGCTATAATAACCAGGAGTGTTTTCTCCATCATGGTTATTATTTTGTACCAATCGAAAATATCTTTAAATTTCTCTTCCATACTCGTAAATTAGGTCTAAATACTGAAATGTCGAAAGTATTTATTTGAAATGTTCTTAATTTAGAAAATGTATTTAAATAATAGCTAAAGTAATCTGTTTTTTTGGTGTGTATAAAATCAAGATCATTAAAGAAGTCTTAACTTTTACTACTGGGTTTTCCTGTTAAACAAATAGACAAAGATACGGTATATGGATTGATGGTCAAAAAATTTAAAATTACTCTTGCCCAACTAAACCCTACGGTCGGAGACCTTGATGGGAATTACGAGGCCGCTGTTAAAGCTTGGAAAAAAGCTAAAGAGGCAGGCAGTGATCTTGTGGCATTCACAGAATTATTTATTACCGGTTACAACACTCAAGACCTTATACAGAAGCCTTCGTTTTACAAAGTGGCACAAGGTAAAATTGAGCAACTGGCTAAAACTTGTGCGAAAGGACCTGCGATAGCAATTGGCGGTCCGGCGTACATCGAAAAAAAGCTCTACAATGCTTATTACATTTTAGTCGATGGAAAGGTTGGCAATGTTATTATGAAACATCATTTGCCTAATCAAAATGTTTTCGATGAAAAGAGAATTTTTGATGAGGGGGAAATTTCAGGACCTTATCAGATTGGTCCAATTAGAATTGGAAGTCCAATCTGTGAAGATGCTTGGCATGCCGATGTATCGGAAACATTAGCAGAAACAGGTGCACAACTCTTACTAGTGCCTAATGGCTCTCCTTACTATAATGGCAAAAATGATGTTCGATTAAACAAAATGGTCTCTAGAGTAGTGGAAACAAACCTGCCTTTGATTTACTTAAATATGGTTGGCGCACAAGACGACCAAGTTTTTGACGGGGGTACCTTCGCCCTAAACCGAGGTGGCGACTTAGCAATCAAACTACCCTTATTTGAAGAATGTTTGGAGCATATAGTTCTTGAGGAAACAGATGCAGGCTGGGGTATCATTAATGGCCATTTGTCTACAGTTTCATGTGGTAAGGAGCTAGATTATTACGCAATGGTAACGGGGCTCAAAGATTATTGCCGTAAATCAGGTTTTGAAAGGGTATTACTCGGCCTCTCTGGAGGTATCGATAGTGCACTAGTTGCTGTTATTGCTTCTGATGCACTAGGATCTACAAATGTGCGGTCGATTATGTTGCCTTCTCCCTATACTTCTGACACTTCTTTAATTGATGCTGCTCATCTTGCAGAAAATTTAGGATGCCATTCAGATACATTATCAATATCTGAAAGTCTTAATTCAATTGAGGAAACTTTATCTACCATGTTTGAAGGCCATGACAATGATCTTACAGAGGAAAATATTCAGTCTCGGCTTCGCGGGTTATTATTAATGGCAGTCTCAAATAAGTTTGGTGAGATGCTATTAACAACTGGAAACAAATCGGAAGTGAGTGTTGGTTATTCGACAATTTATGGTGATATGGCGGGCGGGTTTAACCCAATTAAAGACCTCTATAAAACACGTGTATTTGAAATCGCTAAATGGCGAAATCAAAATCATAGGTCTTGGATGAAAGGCCCTCCAGGCATGATAATTCCGGAGAGTATAATAACAAAAGCTCCAACAGCCGAATTGCGCCCCAATCAACAGGACAGTGACAGCTTGCCTGACTACCCAGTCTTAGACGCGATTCTGACGATTTTGATTGATGAAGATGGATCAATAGAAGATTGTTTGAAGGAAGGTCATGAAAAAACCGACGTCATTAAGGTTGAAAAGTTAATTTACAGCAGTGAGTATAAGAGGTTCCAATCAGCTCCCGGCACTCGTTTAACACAACGCGCCTTTTGGCTAGATAGACGTTATCCTATAGTAAATAAGTGGCTTACTAAAAAATAGTTTAATTTTCTTTTTAGTTAAGCATAGTGGTCCTTAGTATCAGTGATATAATCTTGGATACGACAATTTGGTAATTTGATTAGGTTTTCAATTGGAACATCAAAAGCTGTGTCGAAAGTGTTTTATGCTTTTTAAAAAAGCTAAAAGATGTCCGAGTTGTAATTCTCCGATATTTATTGTCCACCCTGAACTGCTTTCTCTTAATATTGCGCACATGGATTGTGACTCTTTCTATGCCTCTGTTGAAAAAAGAGATCGTCCTGAGTTAATTGATAAGCCGGTTATAATTGGATGGGGGAGAAGAGGTGTTGTTTCAACTGCTTGCTACATTGCCCGTATTCGAGGGGTCCATTCGGCAATGCCGATATATCGTGCGTTAAAGTTATGTCCAGATGCAGTTATAATAAAGCCAAGAATGAAATTATATGCGGATATTAGCCTAAAAATACGCAAAATGATGCTTGAATTAACTCCTGCAGTTGAACCTATTTCCCTGGATGAGGCTTTCCTAGATTTAAGTGGTACTCAAAGACTTCATAAAAAGTCACCCGCGGTAGTCTTGGCTGAACTCACAAATAGAATCAAAAACGATCTTGGGTTAACTGGTTCAATTGGGTTATCTCATAACAAATTTTTAGCCAAAATAGCGTCCGATCTTAATAAACCAAATGGGTTTTCTATAATTGGTAAAAATGAGACGGAAAAGTTTTTATCCAATAAACCTGTTAATATTTTGTGGGGTGTTGGCGCTGGAACTAAAGAGAAACTAGAAGCTATGGGCATCAAAACACTTAGTGATTTGTTGCGGTGGGATGACAGAGATTTTGTAAAAAAATTTGGAGCCTCTGGAGAACGTTTAAAAGCTTTAGCATCTGGGAAAGATAATCGCCGTGTAATAGCCGAAAGATCGATAAAGTCGATTTCAAACGAAACAACCTTTGGGCAAGATATTTTGCAGCAGGAGATTTTAATTGGTCACTTGTGGCGTATGTGTGAAAAAGTTTCTGATAGGGCGAAATCTCAGGGTATAGCTGGCAAGGTGGGTGTGCTTAAGTTAAAAACCAGCAGACACATATTGATTACTCGGCGGTTAACATTCAAAGAGCCCACTAATATTGCTGATCGGCTATTCAACTCGTTAGAACCGTTGTTAATAAATGAAATAAATGAAATAAAGTTTAGATTGATTGGCGTCACATTAACGAGTCTATGTGATGAAAGTTATGCAGATTTGACTGGAGATTTACTGGATCCAAATTCTCTAAATAGAAAAAAAGCAGAGCTTGCAAGTGATAAAATTCGTAAAAAGTTTGGTGTTAACGCCATTATAAAAGGTAGGAGCCTAAGATAAATTACTCCGCGGCAATTGAGGTTGCACGAGAGTGGCCTTGAGAAAAATTCTTCAAAATGTTAAATAGTTTATCTTTGAGCGAATGAAACTTTTCCAATTTCTGGATTTTACGTTCATCCATATACAGCGATCTGTCTATTTCTAGTTGGATCGCGTGTCGGTTTATTCCAGGACTTCCGTATCTTTGTACGATGTAGGCTCCTGAGAAAGGAATATTCCGGCTAGCACGAAGGCCAGTATTAGCAACTAACATTATTAAATCGTTTATTATTTCGGGAGAACAAGTAGCTCCAAATCTATCCCCCAGCACTATTTGGCTGGTACGAAGACTAGCAGAAGCATTTAACACTGCTTCGTGCGGCATCGAATGCGCGTCTATCAAAATAGAATAACCGAATTGTCTATAGGCTCGATCAAGCAATTCTGTCAGTTTCGAATGATAAGGGTCCCAGAAATTTTCCAATCTTTCAAATGCGGCTTCTTTTGATAGTTTTCCTGAGTAAATTTCTTTTCCATTGGCCACTACTCTGGGTATAACTCCTAATCCCGACATCACGCGAGGATTTTGTCCGATCGGCTTGATTCCTTCAATAATTGCAGGGTCAAGTTCGTTTCTTGCTCTATTCAGGTCCACGAACGCTCGGGGGATTTCCGAACAAATCAAGGGCATGCCCAAGGTTGGAGCGAAATCCATCAATTCATCTACAAATGCGTCTTCGGAGCTTCGAAGTATTATAGGGTCAAGGATCGATTTCTCAGCCACCGAAGATCTATAGTTGCGGCCAGAGTGTGGGGAAGCGACCACTATGCCGGATTGCAAATCTACTGGATCTTCCAGCTTGTACGATTTTGTTTGTAGCCTATGATACTTCATGAGTAGACCTTAGCTCCAAAATTTTGAAACGAAAACCCCTTGAACAAAGTTGTAAAAGTTTTTATAGACCTCCAACCGGCGCGGGATCCTCGGTCGCATTTTTGGGCGGTTAGCTCAGCGGTAGAGCACTACGTTGACATCGTAGGGGTCACTGGTTCGAACCCAGTACCGCCCACCACAAAATGCCCATGAGGATGGGTGAAATTGGCGCTTTTTGCGTCTAGATTGCAGGAGAAGCCTTATGAAGGTAAAAAATTCACTTCGCTCTTTGAAGCAGCGTCATCGTGATTGCCGTGTTGTGAGGCGTAAAGGTCGTGTTTATGTAATTAACAAGACACAGCGACGCTTCAAGGCGCGTCAGGGCTAAATAACTGCACCCAGATAAGATTGATTAATTGCTGAATATAGTATGTTTCTGCAGGTATAAACTTATATCGATTTAATTTCTTCGAGTATTTTTTGTGCCGCTAGTCTTTTATTTTCAGCAGTAACGATCGGGCGACCCACAACTATATGGTTGGCTCCGTTCACTATGGCCTCAATGGGGGTGGAAACCCGTTTTTGATCTCCAGATTCGGTACCTTTAAGTCTGATGCCGGGTGTAACAATTAGTTTATTTCTTGAACTTGAGAGTCTGCGAATTGCCCTACATTCTTGCGGGGACGCTATAACGCCATCAGCCCCAGCTTCGAAAGCTCGGGACGCCCTTTCCGAAACTAAATCGATGACCTCACCATCTTTAATCATGGAATCATCCAAATCTTGCCTGTCTAATGATGTTAGAATAGTGACGGCAAGGATTTTTAATTTAGAATTAGCCGCTCCGTTCTTGGCGGCGGCTACAACACTTGGGTCTCCATGGACTGTTAGAAAATCTATATCAAATTTTGAGATTCCTTTAACTGCAGCTTCAATTGTAGCGCTTATATCGAATAATTTCATATCCAAAAAAATGCGTTTTCCATATTCAGCCTTTAATTCATTTGCAAGAGCAAGGCCGCCTGAAGTCAGCATTCCTAAACCGATTTTGTAAAATGAGACAGATGTATCTAATTGCTTAACCAACTCTAGCCCTGTGATTACATTTGGGACATCTAATGCAACAATTAGTCTATCATCTGGCATAGGCATTTCTTTCAATATTCGATTAATTTGTCTTTTTCTATATAAGAATAAGAATGGTTAACCATTTCATAATTTTTCTTCAAGGATAGAGTGAATTCATAAGCAGGGTTCTTGAAAAACACAATGTGTCTTACCACATCTTATGTGAGGCCAGATAGATTTTGCTTAGTTAAAAGGAGATCTGAAACAATTGGCGCTTAAAAAGGAGTTTGAGATGAATTTAGAGAAATTCACTGAGCGTTCGCGCGAATTCATACAATCAGCGCAATCTGATGCTCTAGTTTCAGAGCATCAGCGGATCTTGCCTCAACACCTTCTGAAAGCCATTCTTGACGATGAGCAAGAGTTTGCAAAAAACCTTCTCAAAAAAGTTAGTGTGGACTTGCGGCAGTTATTGGTTGAGCTCGACCTTTCTCTCAAAAAAGTTCCACGAATAAAGTCTGAAAATTCACAAATGTTCTTTGATACGCAAACTTTACGTGTTTTGGAGAAAGCACAGAAGCTTGCAAAAGAAAACTCGGATAAATTTGTATCCATAGAGCGAATTTTGTGTGCCTTAGCCTCTGTAAAATCAGATGTTAAAAATATTTTAGATAGATCTGGAGCCACTTTGCCTGCATTGGAAATTGCGATTTGCGACTTCAGAAACGGTCGTAAAGCAGAGAGTGCCAATGCTGAGGATGGCTTCGATGCTTTGAGAAGATATACTCAAGACCTCACCCAGGCCGCTAAAGATGGCAAGATAGATCCAATTATTGGTCGTGATGATGAAATTAGGCGATCTATGCAGGTTTTAAGCCGGCGGACAAAAAATAATCCAGTTTTAATTGGGGATCCGGGTGTTGGTAAGACCGCAATAGCAGAGGGAATGGCTCTAAGAATAATAAATGGAGATGTGCCAGAAAGTTTGAAACGTAAAAAACTTTTGGCTCTAGATATGGGAGCATTAATAGCAGGCGCAAAATTTAGAGGAGAATTTGAAGAGCGGTTAAAAGCGATATTAAATGAGATATCTGCAGCATTGGGTGAAGTCATACTTTTTGTTGATGAAATGCACATGTTAGTTGGTGCTGGAAAAACTGATGGAGCTATGGATGCGGCTAATTTAATTAAGCCAGCTTTAGCAAGAGGTGAGCTGCACTGTATTGGTGCAACCACCTTGGATGAGTACCGAAAGTATGTTGAGAAGGACGCAGCATTAGCGCGTCGGTTTCAACCTGTCGTTATTGCTGAACCAACAGTAAAAGATACTATATCTATCCTACGTGGCATCAAAGAAAAATATGAACTTCATCATGGTGTTAGAATTACAGATGGCGCATTGGTGGCTGCAGCTACACTATCGAATAGATATATCACCGATAGATTTCTACCTGATAAGGCAATTGACTTAGTGGATGAGGCTGCAAGTCGATTAAGAATGGAAGTCGATAGTAAACCTGAAGATCTCGATGCGTTAGACCGAGAAATAATGCAAAACCAAATAGAAATTGAAGCACTCAGACTGGAGAACGACAAGGGCTCAATGGAAAGGTTAGTACGGCTTGAGGAAGATCTTGCCGTTTTACAAGAAAATAGCTCAGTTCTTACTTTGCAGTGGCAATCTGAACGAGACAAAATGGCAACTGCGAGGAAAATAAAGGAAAAATTGGAAATTTCGAGAGCAAATCTTGATGCAGCAAAGAGAGATGGAAATTTGGCAAAGGCTGGTGAGTTATCTTACGGTGTAATTCCCCAGCTGGAAAAAGAATTGGATCTAGTAGAAGTTGACGGTGGAGAAGGCCAGATCATCAAGGAGGCTGTTGCCTTGGAGCAAATTGCTCAAGTCGTCGAGCGTTGGACTGGAGTTCCAACTTCCAAAATGGTCGAAGGTGAAAGAGAAAAGCTGCTTAAAATGGAAGATCACCTTGAAGCCAGGGTTGTTGGCCAAGCAGAAGCTGTAAGAGCTTTATCTAATGCTGTAAGAAGAGCGCGAGCCGGCCTAAATGACGAAAATCAACCTTTGGGTTCTTTTCTGTTTTTAGGACCTACCGGTGTTGGCAAAACAGAACTCACAAAAGCCACAGCAGATTTTTTGTTTGGCGACGATACTGCTATGGTTCGCGTTGATATGTCCGAGTATATGGAGAAACATTCTGTATCGAGACTGATTGGTGCACCTCCTGGGTACGTTGGATATGACGAAGGAGGTGTATTGACAGAGGCAGTTCGACGAAGACCCTATCAAGTAGTTCTTTTTGATGAAGTAGAAAAAGCTCATCCAGATGTCTTCAATATTCTTTTGCAAGTCTTGGATGACGGTATTTTGACTGATGGTCATGGACAAGTTGTAGATTTCAAGCAGACGATAATTATACTCACATCAAACTTAGGCGCACATGGCTTAAGTGATCCGAGTGCTATAAAAAACATTGAAGTAGCAAGAGCTAATGTTATGGCTGCAGTACAATCTCACTTTAAGCCTGAATTTCTAAATAGGCTTGATGAAACGATAATTTTCAATCGATTATCAAAAGAGCACATGTATAGAATTGTAGATATTCAGCTTGATATGCTGCGGGACCGCGTCTCCTCACTCAATTTAAAAATTAAGTTGGAGCCGGGTGCGACAGACTGGATAGCTGAAGAAGGGTATGATCCAGTATATGGTGCAAGACCATTGAAACGTGTAATTCAGAATAGTCTACAAAATCCAATAGCAGAATTGATACTTGCTGGAAAGCTTTCGGATGGTGATGTAATCGAAGTCACTGGTGGGCCAGATGGTTTGGTTGTAGGTGATTATGTATCCATCAACCAAGACACTAATCTTGGCTCAGTAGTTCTTCATTAGAATCTGAAATTTAAAAAAGGCGTCTAATCACTACTTCGAGCAATTAAGTCTATATTTTTATTGGAGATTTATCATCAAATTCCATTTCTAGATCAAATTTAGTAAGATTTTTGAGTAAAAATTGCTTTTTTACAAATTTAGGGCTTGCGACTCTAATTCATTGTGTCTAGAAGCCGATCACTGACCTTAAACAGTTGCAAGGTCGGTCGCTCAAAAAATTAAACATTTTGCGAGTGTTATATCTGGATTATTGAAGCGGTTTGGTGCTGAGTTATTTTAGCGAAATCGTTTTTTTTGTCTGGAACGATATTTGACATTGATAAAACACTGAAGAGATATGCGGGCAGTTTGGTTCGTTGATCGATGGATCAGCCTTTGCATATCGCGCTACTAGAATGAAAATTCGATGATGTAGTGTCAGCTTCACTGTTTGTCGGCTTTCGGTATCTTTTGATACTGATGCAACAAACAGTTTTGATTGGTTTGAACAGCCAATCAAGTGATGTGCAGAGGTTCGAACGTCAAGGATAGCATAGTGATATGCTTTCAACTTGAGAGTTTGATCCTGGCTCAGAACGAACGCTGGCGGCAGGCCTTATACATGCAAGTCGAGCGCATCCTTCGGGATGAGCGGCGGACGGGTGAGTAACGCGTGGGAATGTGCCCTTCTCTACGGAATAGCCACTGGAAACGGTGAGTAATACCGTATACGCCCTTAGGGGGAAAGATTTATCGGAGAAGGATCAGCCCGCGTTAGATTAGGTAGTTGGTGGGGTAACGGCCTACCAAGCCTACGATCTATAGCTGGTTTTAGAGGATGATCAGCCACACTGGGACTGAGACACGGCCCAGACTCCTACGGGAGGCAGCAGTAGGGAATCTTGGACAATGGGGGAAACCCTGATCCAGCCATGCCGCGTGAGTGAAGAAGGCCTTAGGGTCGTAAAGCTCTTTCGCCTGTGATGATAATGACAGTAGCAGGTAAAGAAACCCCGGCTAACTCC
>ERZ802822.822-NODE-822-length-20876-cov-12.216693_pt1 | contig 20876 bp, 24 predicted proteins | sample MGYA00345649_ERZ802822 | MGnify/ENA primary metagenome ERZ802822 (study PRJEB30503, sample SAMEA104212359) | marine metagenome | biome: Westerlies Biome; feature: [SRF] surface water layer (ENVO:00010504) within the epipelagic zone...; material: water...
GAACTTAACTGATAAGTCAGATACTCCATTAGACGTTGGAAAACTTGTTTTATCCCCAACCAGAACCTATGCTCCTGTTGTAAAATCGATATTTGAATCCTTAGATAGAAGTTATATTCACGGTATGGTTCATTGTAGCGGTGGAGCACAAACCAAAATATTACATTTTATTGATGCACTGCATGTAATTAAGGATAATCTGTTTAATTGTCCTCCATTATTTGAGTTAATTCAAAAAGAATCTGCTACTTCATGGAAAGAAATGTTTGAGGTATTTAACATGGGGCATAGAATGGAAATTTATTTACCAGAGGACAAGTCAGTTCAAGTAATTAATATTGCGAATTCTTTTGATATAGATGCAAAAATAGTGGGGAGAGTCGAGAAATCTCCAAAAAAAAAATTGACAATTAAATCTTCAAAAGGGATTTTTGAATATTAAATATTATATACTTTATCATTTGTATTGTAGACTTATGAATAAAACTTTTTGCCTTTACCTTTTTGTTTCAATCGGTTTATTTGCTCAAGATCGTGATGAGCTTTTACAAGGCTTGTTTGATCAGGAGCAACCGGTTAGTGAAACTTTATTACCAGAAAAGATGATTTTTACGCAATCACTTTTGTGGGGTAAAAAGGGTCTTTTTCGAAAAACGGGTATTTCAAAATTATCCATAGAACAAAGAGAGAAAGAACTAAAGGTTAGAAATGTAATGCTTAAGTCTTTTTCTACATTGAATTTGTAACAAGTATAGAAAAGTCCTATACCCATAACAACGCCACCCAAACCAAATAAAACTGACGAAAAGTATATGATTTGTTTTAATAAAGTATTTTGAATTTTTTTTATGTTAGATTTAAATTGAAACATGCCACCAATTGCTAGAATTGCAATTGCTGGGATGACTGGTAATGAATAATGGAAAAGTTTAGTTGGGATTATTTCAATAATAATCCAAAATGGCACTATCCAACTTACTAGAAATTGAACAACTGTGTTATTTTTATTCTGTATACAAAATAATATTAGGCATGGCAAAAATGTGGCTATTGGCCATATTGCTATTGATAAAATTAACAAATGCGTTCCTGGTAGAGCTCCATGACCTTCTTGTCCACTTTGTAATTTACTAAAAAAGTCCTCGTTAAAAGCTTTTTGTAAAAAAACTCCCTGAGTCGCCTCTTCAATCGCAAAAAACCATGGTAGAATTATGAAAGCACAAATGATAATTCCAAGAATAGGTTTTAAAACTCTAATTAAATCTAAAGATTTTTGAAAAAAACAAAATAATATTACTGTAGGAATTAATATTGCAAATGAAAGAGGACCTTTCACTAATACACCAAATGAGAAAGTAAACCATATAATTACTGGGTATAAATATTTAACTCTAAACGATGTATTTTCATTTAATATAAGCTTAAGTAAATAATATTGTTGGATACATATTAGACATAATAAAGTTGCATCAGTTTTTGCTAAATGAGCTTCACCCATAAAAGTAATAGATGAAGCAAACAATAACGTGACTACTATAGTTTGGTATAAAGGAAAGATTAATCTTGTTAAAAAACCAACAAACAATATTGAAATTAAAGAACTGAACAAAGATGGTACCCTGAAAGATCCTATCTCTTCTGATCCAAAAACTTTACTTGAAAACGCTTGAAGCCAATAAATGCCAATTGGTTTTTTTGCTCTGATTTCATCTTGAAATTTTATATTTACGTAATCATTACTCTGAACCATTTGTCTACTAGCTTGAGCAAAACGAGCTTCATCTCTATCTATTGGAGGAATAGAGTTCTGTCCTGAAAAAATACCAACAAGAATTAGAAATATTAGAGTTCCTAAAGTTAAAATATTTAACTTTGTTAAATCTTTAAAATAATTATTAATATTCCATAACTTTTTCATAAAACATGCTCTAATTAATTAAATAGAAATACCATAATTTTAAAGTAATGTTATAATTTTATAATATAAAAGAAGGTTATAAAATAATGTTATATAGTTTCGATAAAAAGTTACTTGGATTTTGTGAAAATAAAAAAATTAAATCGCTTCCTCTTTATATTTTTAGTGATTTAAAATATTTAGATTCAACAGATCTAGTCAATGTTGAACAAAAACGTTTTTTAAAATCTGCATTTGATTTAGAAAAAGATAATTTTGGATTTTTCCCAGATAAGAATGGTTCTCTTGCTGGTGCTATTATTATAATTAGAGCTTTAAAAGAACCAAAAAAAAGTATTATTGACCAAGCAGCAAAGCTATCAAAAAAATTGCCTAATAAAAAGTGGGAAACTAACTTTGTATCTATGTTTGAAGATAATGATAAGTATAATTTTTTCCTTGGATGGGGATTATCATTTTACAATTTTTCTATAGAGGGGAAAAAAGAAAATTTAACTAAAAGTAGAACTTTATGCTCACGTCAAGCTAAAATCGTCATTTCAAAAGTTTTATTAGAAAAATGTTTTGCAGAAATTAGAGGTATTTTTCTAACAAGAGATTTGATAAACTTGCCACCTAATATTCTAACACCCTATAATTATGAAAAAATTATTAAAAAGTTTTTAAAAGAATTTTCTCCAAAAATTACTTCTTACAAAGAAGATCAACTTGAAAAAAACTTTCCACTGATAAATATTGTTGGAAGATCTTCAGAAAACAAACCTGCTCTTATTAATATACAATGGTGCAAAAATAAAAAAAATAATTTTCCCAATATTACATTAATAGGAAAAGGGGTTACTTTTGATAGTGGAGGATTAGATCTAAAACCGTCTAATAGCATGCTATTAATGAAAAAAGATATGGGTGGTAGTGCAGTTGTCCTTGGAATAGCCTATGCGTTAATGTCTATAAATTGTAATGTTAATTTAAGAATTATATTACCGCTTGCTGAAAACTCGGTATCTGAAAAATCTATGAGGCCATTAGATGTTGTTTTTTCAAGGAATAAAACTCCTGTTGAAATAGGGAATACTGATGCAGAAGGTAGATTGTTACTTGCTGACGCTCTAACGTATAGTCAGGAAAGTAAAACTAAACATGATTTTATTATTGACTTTGCTACGCTAACAGGTGCTGCAAGAGTTGCATTAGGCACCGAATTACCTGCATTATTTACAAACAAGGAAGATTTAGGCAATAATATTATTAATGAAGGAATAGAACAGATTGATCCCATGTGGAAACTGCCTTTGTTTAAATCTTATGAAACACAACTTGAAAAAAATTATGGTGTTCTGAGTAGTACTGGATCTTCTGGAACTGGAGGAGCCATAACTGCAGCGTTATTTCTTAAAAAATTTGTCAATGAAAAAACTAATTGGGCTCATGTTGATTTAATGGCTTGGAACACTACTTCAAGGCCTGGATTTCCTGTTGGTGGTGAGGCAATGGGATTAAGAAATATTGTAAATATGATTTTAAAATATTGTCAAAAAAAATAAATACAGTCTTGAACTTATTTCAAAATATCTATTGTAGATTTGTATACGTTAGTATCCTTAGCAACTACTGTTGAATATTTACTAGAAAAATTTTTATTAAGAGATAACTGTCTACTATTCCAATCTGTTATAATTATATCTTGAGATTTAAGTATTGGAATAAGAGGGAAAATGTCATATGCAGCTAGTCCCTGCTCTACAACTAAATCAAGTCCACCTTTCATAACTAAGCAATAATTGTGACAATCCCCAGACCACACGTGATATCTTGTGGCATTAATCAAGGTTTGATATTTTTTTTGGCCCTCTTCAGAAAACAGACTCGGATCTGTGGAACCAACAATTGCTTCTGATATTTTATTAGTAAATAGATGATTTGATTTAAAATTAGAGTTGTTTAACAAACAATTACTCTTATAACCTAACCATCTTTCATTAAGAGCCGGAAAATCAGCTAAACCAATTATAGGCAGACCTTTAAAAGCTAAACAAATTAATGTTCCCCACAAAGGTCTTCCAATAATATAATTCCTAGTTCCATCAATAGGGTCTAAAATCCATGTGTAATCAGAATCTAATTTTTTTGATCCTTCTTCTTCGGCTAATATATTATGATCAGGAAATTTTTCTGATATTAATTTACACATAATCTTTTCAGAATTTTTGTCAAATTCAGTAACGGGACTTCCATCATTTTTTATTTGCAACGATTTATCTGATAAGAACCCATCTAGAGTTATTTTTTTTGAAGCATCTGCTAACAAATTTAAAAAATCTGAAATTTCTTTAAATTCTGCTTCATTCATAACTTAACCTTTATATAGGACTAAGCAAAAATAAATAATCTAAGGCAGAGAAACTGGACTATCACTTTTTGTTCTGAGCCAGGCTATCAAATTAGCTCGATCTTTTGTTTTAGATAAACCCGCATAATTCATTTTTGTTCCTTTTGAATATAATTTAGGTTTATACAAAAATTTATTTAATTCTTCGTAAGACCATTTACCCGACAATGATGCTAAAACTTTTGAGTAAGCGTAGTCAGCTTTGCCTTGATCTTTATTTACAATATTATACAGATTAGGACCTACTTTATTTGGACCACCAGCGTCAAAACCATGACAAGCAACGCATTTCTTTGAAATTTTTTGTCCGCTTTCTAGGTTGGCGGTAGCTAAAAGAGCAAGAATAGGCTCAATTACAACTTCCTCAACTACTTTTGATTTTATCTGGTTTTTTTCAGGAACTTCTATTGGATATGCATTAGAGATTTCTGTTTTAGGATCAACAAGAATATTACCAATTTTTCCAAAAACCATAATGAGTAAAACACCTGACAATAATGCTGCGGCTATTTTATTAATTCTTAAAGCGTCCATAAATTAATCCATGAAAATATTTATTAAATTAATTATTTACATGCAAGAAATGCTTTCATCAAGTATAAAAGTTTAAAAACCTAATTATTTAGTTTTTTAAAATGTAAGATATCATTAAAGTAAGTTGAGGAGTTATTAAATTGAGTTTTTCTGACACCATTATAATGATACCTGCAAGATTAGGGTCCTCAAGATTACCAAAAAAACCCTTACTGAAAATTAACGGAATACCCTTAATAATTCATACATACAATTGTGCAAAAGAAGCGAACCTAAATATTCCTATTGTTGTTGCGACTGACGATGAATTAATTGCAAATACAATTAAAGATTATGGAGGCATAGCTTTAATGACTTCAAATCAACATGAGAGTGGATCTGACAGAATTTTTGAAGCTCTTGAAATATTTGATCCTCATAAGAAATATAAAAAAATTATTCATCTACAAGGTGATCTCCCTAATATTTCAGGTAATTTGATAAGAAAATTAGCAGAAGTTATTACCGATCCGGAAAAAGAAATTGCCACTGTTATAGTAAAAGCAACGCCAGAAGAATTTCATGACCAATCTGTTGTAAAGGTAGCAACAGCTTTCTCAAAGGATAATCCTGAGCTAAACGATGTTGGAAAAGCTATGTATTTTAGCAGAGCTTGTATACCTACTGGTAATACTAATATATGGCATCATATCGGTATTTATGCCTGGCAAAGAAATGTATTAGAGAGATTTATAAATTTAAAACCTTCACCACTTGAAATATCAGAGAAGCTTGAACAGCTTCGTGCCCTGGAAGCTGGAATAAATATATACACTATAGTTACCTCTGAACACCCAATTGGTGTAGATACTGATCTAGATTTGAAGAAAGCTGAAAATTATTTTAAAGACTTATCTTAACTATTCATATAATTAAAATGAACAAAAAAAATTAGAGATAAATTATGAATAACGAAAAAAATGATTTAGTAATTGCTTTTCAGGGTATGGCAGGAGCGTATTCAAATATGGCTTGTGAGGCGTACTTCCCAAATTCTAAAACCTTAGCATGTAATTCGTTTGAAGATATGTTGAATTCTACTAAAAATGGAGTAACAGATTATTCAATGGTTCCTGTTGAAAATTCTTTGGCAGGAAGAGTAGCAGATATTCACCACTTAATCCCAGAAAGTGGTTTGTTTATTGTAGGTGAACATTTCCAGAGAGTTAATCATCATTTATTGGGTCTTAAAAATTCTAATCTAGACGATTTAAAATACGTTAAGAGTCATGCTCAAGGCCTTGCTCAATGTAGAAATTTTATTAAAAAACAAAAACTATTACCTGTTCAACATATAGATACAGCTGGAGCAGCTGAAGAAATATCAAGATTAGGAGACCCTTCAACTGCTGCAATAGCTTCTAATATGTCAGCTAATATATATGGCTTAAAGATTTTAAAGAGCAATATTGAAGATGCAGAACACAATACTACTAGATTTTTAATAATGGCAAAAAAACCTCAGGTACCATCAATCAAGGTATCAATACCAGTTACAACTATAATTTTTGAAGTCAGATCAGTTCCAGCAGCATTATATAAAGTTTTAGGAGGATTTGCTACAAATGGAATAAACCTTACAAAACTTGAGAGTTATATAGGTGGCAAAGAAATGAACGCTGCAAGATTTTATGTTGATGCGGAGGGACATCCAGAAACTAAAGCTATGCAAAACGCTTTAGAAGAGATGTATTTTTATAGCGAACCTAATTCAGTTAAAATTATTGGAACTTACAGCCGAACAAGAAAAAATTAAGCTTAAAAACATAGATTTTCTTGCATATTATTATGATTTATAACATATATATTTGTGAAGGGTCACACGGACGTAATTCTTGCCAATCCGGTCAGGTCCGAAAGGAAGCAGCCGTAACAATGATAGCGGGTTGTGAGGCCCTTCGTTTTAAAGTTTAAAAAACGAGATTTCAGATAACCAATATTGTTGAAACAAAAAATTACAGAGTTTTAGCTCGTAAATACCGTCCAAATGATTTTAGTGAACTAATTGGACAAGATACACTTGTAAAAACTTTTAGTAATTCACTTAATAATGGGAGATTGGCACATGCTTTTCTTCTGACGGGCATAAGAGGTGTTGGCAAAACTACGACGGCAAGAATAATAGCAAAAGCTCTAAATTGCGTTGCAGATGGGAATAAAAAAGAACCAGCTTTTGAAATATGTAATAATTGTTCACCATGCAAATCAATAAATAAAGGTAATTTTCTTGACGTTATTGAAGTTGACGCAGCTAGTAGGACAGGTGTCGATGGAATCAGAGAAATTATTGACTCCGTTATGTATTCGCCAAATAACGCACGATACAAAGTATATATAATAGACGAAGTACATATGTTATCCAATGCAGCTTTTAATGCTTTATTAAAAACTTTAGAAGAACCCCCACAAAATGTTAAATTTATTTTTGCAACTACAGAAATAAAAAAAATCCCAGCTACTATAATTTCTAGATGTCAAAAATTTGATCTCCAAAGAGTTGATATAGAGACATTAACAATTCATTTAAATCGAATTTGCGAAGCCGAAAACATTTCATATGAAAATGATTCAATCTATCAAATATGTAAAGCGAGTGAAGGGTCTGTTAGAGATGCATTATCATTACTAGATCAAGCTGCATCACTATGCCAAGACGACATTAAAAATGAGACTGTCTTAAACATGTTAGGCTTAGGTGGTTATGAAAAAAATTTAGAATTATTTGAATTATGTCTTCTTAATAAGTGTGAGGAAGCTCTTAAAGTCTATGATAATATTTTACAAAATGGAGTTCAACCTGTCCAAATTATATCAAATTTATTGGAAATTAGTCACTTAGCATCTAGAATAAGTGTTATTAAGTTTGATCCAAATATTACTGAAGCTTTACAAAAAAGCATCTCTGAAATTTCTTCACATGGTCTTCCAAAATTAGTTAAATTATGGCAAATTTTAATCAAAAGCGTTGAAGAGTTAAGATATGCTCCAAACGAACAACAAGCAGGTTCAATGGCAATTATTAAATTGTGTTATGGATCGTTAATGCCCGACCCTATTGAGTTTTTAGAAAAAATATCAAATCAAACAAAAATTAATTTAAACAGCGACAATGATGAAAATGTAAAAAAATCTAATATTGAAAACAACTTAGACGAAGTAAAAACTTATGAAAATCAAATAAAAAATGTTGATGTTCCCAAAACGTTTGATGAAATGTTAAATTTACTTCTGGTAAATAAAGAGGCTTTACTTCACGCTCAACTTATAAACAATGTACATTTAATATCCTATTCTGAAGGATTTATTAAAATAAGATTGAAAGATAATACAGATTCAGAAATCTTAAAAAAATTATCATCAACTCTAGAAAATATAACTAAGACTAGTTGGGTTATATCTCAATCTGAAGAAGAGGGTGAAAAAACAATTATAGAAAAACAAAATAGTGAATTGGATAAAAATAAAGAACAAATAAAATCTAATCCCCATTTTGCAGAGGTATTTAAACATTTTCCTCAAGCTGAAATTACTTCTATTGAAGATAAAGACTCTAATTAAGATTATACTTGGAAAATATTGATGTCAGAACAAGTTCTAGAAAAATTAATAAAAAAAGTATCTAAACTTCCTGGTTTAGGACCTAGATCATCGAGAAGAGCAGTTTTATATTTACTTAGAGATAAAGAAAAATTACTTCTTCCTCTTATTGAAGATATGAACAATGTTGCTAATAATATAAAAAAATGTATTGAATGTGGAAATCTTGACGAAAATGATATTTGCCACATATGTAAAAATTCATCTAGAAATCAAAACTTATTATGCGTTGTTGAAACTGTTGCGGATTTATGGGCATTAGAAAGATCGAATGTTTATAATGGAAAGTATCATATCTTAGGTGGGGTTTTATCAGCTATAGATGGTATTAATCCTGATCAACTAAGCATTAATTCTTTAGAAAAGAGATTGGAAACTAAAGTATTTACAGAAGTAATTATTGCAATATCAGCTACGCTTGATGGACAAACAACTGCTCACTATCTTGCAGAAAGATTAAGTAAATTAGATTTAAAAATAACAAGACTTGCTCATGGTTTACCTGTTGGGGGAGAATTAGACTTCCTAGATGATGGAACAATTGCACAAGCTTTAAAGGCGAGAAACCTGTTATAGCTTAATCACTTAATTGTTTTTTTTCATTAACATCGATTGAAGTGATTACATTTCCTCTATTTTCAATTTTCCTATGCGAAATTTTTATTTCATCCAAATCTTTTCTTGCCAAATCAAAATGTTTATCTAACTTAAATATTCTATCAGATAGTAAGTTTAAATCATTACCTAATTTATCAACCTCAATTTGTATTTTTCCAGCAGTTTGACTCATTGTCGCGTCCCTCAGAATTGCCCTAACGGTATGGAGTAGAAGCATTAAATTATCTGGACCTGCCATATATACTTTTTTATTTCTACTTTCATTGACTAATTTGGGAAATCTTATATTTATTTCTGAATAAATAGATTCACTTGGTAAAAACATTATTGCTGAATCTGCAGTTTCACCAGGTAAAATATATTTTTCAGAAATATCTCTTATATGTTTTTGAACTGCATTGTGAAATAACTTTAAATTATCTTTCTTTTCCTGATCGTTTGTAGAACTTGTAAATTTTTTATAGTCTTCTAACGGAAATTTAGAGTCTATACAAATTGGGCCAGGAGGCTCGGGCATTTTAACTATACAATCAACTCTACTATTCGACATAAGAGTGTATTGAAATTGATACGCATTTTGTGGAAGAGCATCCTTTACAATATTTTCAAGTTGAACCTCTCCAAAAGCACCTCTTAATTGTTTGTTTGATAAAATATTCTGCAAATCAGTCACTTGATTAGATAAAGAATTTATATTTTCTTGGGCTCTGTCTATTACGGCTAATCGTGCATGCATTTCCATCAAAGATTTTTGGGTGCTTTGCGTTTGCTGGGTTAGGCTATTACCTATAGATGATCCAAAATTTCCTAACCTTTCTTCTATAGTACTACTTAGTTGAGAAACCGCTCCTTTTAATTCAGATATTTGACTTATTTCATCTTGTGTGGAGACGCTTTGATTATCAATACTATTTTTATTTTGAAAATAATTTTTACATATTAAAAAAATTATAATTGAGAGAATTATAAGAGATATAAAAAATATTATTAAATATTTGAAATCCATTTTAACTCCATTTGTAAATAGTATAATATTACAAATTGATTATAAATTAACTACTATAAAATAATATATAATAAGGATTATCTTACAAATGAGCATCATGGAAATAATTAAGGTACCTAATCCTTTTTTAAAAATTACGGCAAAACTAGTTGTTGATGTTAATAAGAATATTCTAACTATTTTAGATGATATGTTGGAGACTATGTACCATGCTAATGGAATAGGTTTAGCTGCAACTCAGATCTCAATTGATAAAAGGTTAATTGTGATGGATTGTGGAAAAAATAACTTTGACCCTAAAGACATATCAGAAGAAGAGTATAATGAGAAAATTAAGAGCAAAAAACTTGAACCTTTTCCAATCAAGATGATTAATCCTGAAATAATTTCTTTTGGCAAAAACATAGAAGAAAGAGAAGAAGGTTGTTTATCTATACCTGGATATAACGCAAATGTAAAAAGGCCGTCGTCTCTGAAAGTGAGCTATATAGACGAAAACAAAAAAAATGTAACTCTTGAGGCTAATGGTTTGCTTGCAACTTGTATACAACATGAAATAGATCATTTAAATGGTATTCTTTTTATAGATCATATCTCTAAATTAAAAAGAGAAATAATTCTTAAAAAAGCTATTAAAGAATATACAAAAAATTATAAACATGAGGAATAATTGAATATAATATTTATGGGAACACCCGATTTTGCAGTCCCTAGTCTAAAATTAGTTGCGTCTAATTTTAATGTCATAGCTGTTTTTTCTCAACCTGCCCGTCCGAATGGAAGGGGAATGAAAACAAAAAAATCTCCTGTAGAGATCACTGCAACAGAATTAAATCTTAATGTATTAACTCCTATCACTTTGAAAAACAATGATATATTTTCTGAATTTCATCTACTGAAACCAGATATTGTAGTTGTTGTAGCATATGGTTTACTTCTTCCTGAAAAATATCTTAAAGTTCCAAAATATGGATGTATTAATGGCCACGCAAGTCTATTACCTAGATGGCGTGGGGCAGCTCCAATTCAAAGAGCCATAGAAGCCGGTGATACTAAGACCGGGTCATGTATTATGCTAATGGAAAAAGGAATGGACACAGGACCTATAATATCGTCTGAAATAATTGATATTAATAAACATGACAATTCCAAAATAATTCACGATAAATTATCACAGTTTACAGCAGAGTTACTGGTTCAAGTTATTAAAGATTATAGAGACGGCGTTGTTATACCGATAAATCAAAAAAGTTATGGTATTAAATATGCCAATAAAATTCAAAAAAATGAATCTGAGATTGATTGGAAATTAACTGCCGTTGAAATTTTTAACAAAGTTAGAGCATTTAGTCCTTTTCCAGGTACGCACACTAAATATTCAGACGAGATTATAAAAATTATTAAGACAGATCTTAGTGAAATTATTCATAGTTCTGAACCAGGAACTATAATTGAAACAAATCAGAAAATTATTATAGCTTGTGGAAGCAAATCATCTTTAGAAATAAAAGCTCTCCAAAAATCTGGAAAGAAAGTTATTTCTGCCATTGATTTTTTAAATTCTAAAAAGATTCATATTGGTGAAAAATTTGGAAATTAATAATACTATTAAATACGCATTGTTGATTGAATATAATGGCAATGATCTAGTTGGCTGGCAGAAACAAAATGAAGGTATATCTGTACAAAGTAGTCTTGAAGACGCAGCAAAAAATATTTTTAATGAAGAGTTTGAGATTCAAGGCTCAGGCCGCACCGATGCTGGAGTACATGCCCTTGGTCAAATTGCTCATATAAATTTACCAAAAGGTCATAGATTAACATCAAGACATCCTTTTTATATCATCTCTGCCTTCAACTCTTTATTAAGAGACAGTAATATAAGAGTGATTTCTACTAAACCTGTTAAAGCAGAATTTAATGCACGATTTAGTGCGATAAAACGTTTTTATAAATATAGAATTCTGTGTCGCGCTGCTCCTCCTGGCTTAGACAAAGGGAAAGTGTGGCATTTTAGAAAAAAATTAGATATCAGTTTAATGCAAGAAGGAGTTAAATATTTAATTGGGAAACACGACTTTACAAGTTTTAGAACTATAAAATGTCAAGCTAAATCTCCCGTGAGAACTATAGATGAAGTTTCTTTTTCTCGTGAGGGTGAAGAAGTAATAATGAGAGTTTCTGCCAAGAGTTTTTTGCATAGTCAGGTAAGAATAATTGCTGGAACTATTGTTAAAATTGGAGATGGCACATGGGACCCTGAAAAAATTTTAACTATTCTTAAAGGTAAAAATAGAAATTTAGCAGGTCCCACTGCTCCAGCAGATGGTCTTTATTTAGAAAGAGTTAAATACCCAGAAAATTTACTAAATGACACGTGGCCAATTATATACGACAGCCAATTATATAATTAGCTTTTACATTGTCATTGATAATGATCTAGAAAACATACCTAGACTTGCTTCTATAACGACTGATAAAAAAATCATTCCTGTTGCCCCCCAACCAGATAAACCAACCTCTTCTTTTCCAATCCTCCAGAGAGAAAAAGTTACCCAAATAACGACACCAATTCCAAAAAAAACAAAAATTGATGGAGGTAAAATTAATCCTAATATAGCAAAAGAAAGCATTAAAATTGCTTGAAAAGACTGTATCCAGTTAAACGGAATAATAAATTTGTAAAAGGCATCACCTTTACCAATTTTTTCAAAAATTGTATTAACTAAAATTGAAAACAAACAAATATCTATTACTGTAATTAAAAGTAATCTTGGCAATATCCCACTTTGAAAATCTCCATCAAGGTTAGCTTTAATACCGTATGAAGCAAGTGTTGAAACAACTGCATTGACAAAAAATACAATCCAACAGCTATCCCAAAAACTATTACTATTTAAGTTAAAAACACTACTAATGGTATCTTTCTTTGACATGAATTTAAAAGCTGAAACAAAACCATCCTTTACAACCAAAGGACTAGGAGGTGGATTAATCAATTTTTTTAACTCCAAAATAATTGTATAAAAACGTATTATAAATATTTGTTAGTTTTAAAATATCATTTACCTCAACATTTTCATCTACCTTATGCATTGTTTTTCCAACTAGGCCAAATTCTATCACTGGACATATTTTAGTAATAAATCTAGCGTCTGAGGTACCACCTGAAGTAGAATTTTGTGGATTAAGTTTTACAACTTCTTGAATTGCTTTTTGAAGTGTTGATTTGAGTAATTCATCACTTGTAAGAAATGGTTCAGCATTACAAAAATATTCAAATTCATATTTTGTTGTAATAGCATCAAATTGTTTTTTTAACATGTCCGTAAGTGAATCAATAGAGTGCAAAGTGTTAAACCTTATATTAAATCTGGCTTTAACTTCTCCTGGAATAACATTACTAGCATCATTATTTACATCAATACTAGTAATCATAACAGAACTAGGTTGAAACTCTTTGGTTCCATCATCTAAATAAACTTTTAACAAAGGTTCTAGCATTTTCAGTAAAGAATTTATTGGGTTTTCTGCTAAATGAGGATATCCAACATGCCCTTGTATACCTCTCACAATTATAGAACCTGTATAACTTCCTCTTCTTCCAATTTTTACTGTATCACCTACTTCGTTAACGTTAGTTGGCTCTCCAACAATACAACCAGATATTGATTCTCCTTTATTTATTAACCAATCAACTACTTTTTTAGTTCCGTTTATTGCTTTACCTTCTTCGTCGCTAGTAATAATGAGGGAGATACTTCCATAATTATTTAAATCTTTATTGATTTTTAAAAATTCTGAAACAGCCGCAATAAATGAAGCTATTCCAGATTTCATATCAGCAGCACCCCTACCCCATATTTTACCTTTTTTGACATCTCCTCCAAATGGGTTTATAGACCAATTCTCAATATCGCCTGTTGGTACCACATCTACATGTCCACCAAAACAAATGTTAGGTTCTAAATTACCAAATTTGGCATATAAATTTTCAACTTTTTCGTTACCTTCTCCAAAATCAATTTTTGTACAAGTAAATCCCAAAGGTTCTAGATAAGAGATAATAAGATCAATAGATCCATCAGATTTTGGCGTAATGCTCTCACATCTAATTAACTCAGAAGTTAATTCTACAGGATTTATTATATCAGACATAAAAACCCATATCTAATCTCTTAACAATTCATTAACAGATGTTTTAGAACGAGTCTGAGCATCGACTTTCTTAACTATAACAGCACAATACAAGCTTGGCCCCTGTGATCCGTCTGGCAAAGGTTTTCCAGGGAGTGAACCAGGTACTACAACAGAATATGCTGGCACCCTTCCAACAAAAACTTCACCAGTATTCCTATCGATAACTTTTGTTGAAGCACCTATAAACACACCCATCGATAAGACTGCGCCAGTCTCAATTACAACACCTTCTGCAACCTCAGATCTTGCACCTACAAAGCAGTTATCTTCGATTATGACTGGTCCTGCTTGAATAGGTTCTAAGACCCCACCGATACCTGCACCACCTGATATATGAACATTCTTACCAATTTGTGCACAAGATCCGACTGTTGCCCAAGTGTCAATCATACTTCCAGAATCTACATAAGCACCAATATTTACAAAAGAAGGCATTAAAACGACACTAGGTGCAATAAAAGCAGAATGTCTTACAACACTTCCTGGAACTGCACGAAAGCCGGCTTGTTTAAATTCTTCTTTATTCCATCCAGAAAATTTGGATGGTATTTTATCCCACCAATTAGCTGGATCATTATTTACACTTTGTGGTCCACCTGAAATCACGTCCATGTCATTTATTTTAAAAGATAATAAAACAGCCTTTTTTAGCCACTGGTTTACTTGCCAATTACTACTCCCTAATGGTTCTGCAACTCTTAACTCACCCTTATCTAAACAATCCAAAGCAGTTTCAATAGAATCTCTAACTTCTCCCGATGTGCTTGGGTTAACGTCTTCATTGTTATCAAACACTCTATCAATTATTGATTTTATTTTTTCAATATCCATTGTATGTCCTTCAATTTAAATTTTAATAACTTTTCGTTTAAGAATTTAGCATATTACTTAGGATAGATTTTATATCTGATCCAGTGAAATTAATATATTCCTTTAAAATATTGGCCTCTTCTCTATTGAAATCATTTTCTATCCAAACCGTACTCATACCTAGCTCACTAGCAGGTTTTAAATTTTTTGCCGTATCTTCAAAAAATATACTTCTATTTATATTCTTATCATTTAATCCAAGTTTTGCTTTCATCATTAAGTAAGAGTTATGATCTGGTTTTGCTATATAATTTGAATCTTTTATATCAAAAATTATTTCAAATTCTTCAAATATTCCCATAGACGTTAATATATTCTTAGCATGATTAAATGATGCATTAGTATAAATAGACTTGTGACCTTTGATTTTACTTAATAATTTTTTTAATTCATTATCTATTTTTAAATCATCAAAATCTACATCATGGACGAATTCAAGAAATGGCTCTGGATCGATTTTTTTTTCAATTATTAAGCCTCTTAGTGTCAAACCATATTTTTTATACATATTTTTTTGTAATTTGAGTGCTTCATTATGATTTAGATTGAAAAAATCTTTAATATATATAGTCATTCTTTGAGAAATTCGCCTAAATAATCCTAAGTTGAAATCATAAATAGTATTATCAAGATCAAAAATCCAATAATCATAATTATTTTCAAAATCCATAGACTGTAAATTATTCATTAATTTTAACTTTTTTTGAAATTTAATTTGAATCTTTTCGTATAATTGTACCTACTCCATGTTCTGTGAATAATTCCAATAATAGTGAATGAGACATTCTTCCATCCATAATTACTGAAGCTTCGGCTCCACCTCGAACTGCATCAATACATGTTTTGAGTTTGGGTATCATACCTCCAACAACAATCTTATTATTTATGAGATCTTCAGCTTGAGTGATTGTTAGTTCTGGAATTAAATTGCCATTTTGATCAAGAACACCTGAAACATCTGTTAACATAATCATTCTAGAAGCTTTCATTGCTGCAGAAATTGCTCCTGCAGCAGTATCAGCATTTATATTATAAGTCTGTCCATCTAAACCCATACCAACAGGCGCAATAACAGGAATCATTTTTTCATTAATAAGGGCATGTATAACCTGAGGGTCAATTGTTTCAGGTTCACCAACATAACCTAAGTCAATCGCTTTTTCTACATTCGAATCAGAATTGTTATCTACCTTTAATAACCTTTTAGCAGTAATCAAGTTTCCATCTTTACCTGAAATTCCAACTGACTTAGCTCCAGAATTTGAAATGGCTGTAACTATTGATTTGTTTGTTACACCACTAAGTACCATTTCAACCACATCTATAGTAGCAGCATCTGTAATTCTAAGGCCATTTATGAACTCTGTTTTTATCTGTAATTTAGATAACATTTCACCTATTTGGGGACCACCCCCATGAACAACAACAGGTAACATGCCAACTTGTTGTAATAATACAATGTCTTTTGCAAAACTATCAACATATTCCTTTTTGCCCATTGCATTACCACCAAATTTTACAACTATCACTTTATTTGCATAACGCTTCATAAAAGGTAATATTTCAGTAAGGAAGTCAGCTTTTTTTAGCCATTCAGATTGAATTTTATTTTTATTTTCACTCAATGTTTTAACCATTTATCAAATTATAATTATACTTAATATCATAAATTTTAAATTAATTATCATTTTATCATTTTTATGCAAAACTTGCCAAATATGTCCTTAGTAAATCAATACCATTATTTTTAAGACTAGAGGTAATCATTATTTCAGGATAAGCAGCTGGATGTTTAGATATAACTTTATTTGATACATCTTTTATATTTTCAATTTCTTCAATATTTAATTTATCAGTTTTTGTAAGAACTAAAATCCAACTAACCGCTGCTTCGTCTAATTCCTTCATAATAAGTTTGTCAAAATCTCCAATTCCTCGCCTGCAATCAACTAATAAACATACTGTTCTAAGTGATGGTCTACCCTTTAAATATTTTACAGTCAAAGATGTCCAAGATTGAATATCTTTTTTAGGAGCTTTGGCATAACCATATCCTGGCAAATCAACTAATCTAAGCTTATTGTTTTGGTAAGTTAGATCAAAAAATATTAACTGCCTTGTTCTTCCAGGTGTTTGACTAGTACGTGCTAAAGTTTTTCTGTTTGTTAATGCGTTGACAAGCGAACTTTTCCCTACATTAGATCTACCTGCAAATGCTACTTCGTTGCCCTCTTCAAAGGGAATAGCATTTGGACTAAGGGCAGCAGCAATAAACTTACATTCACCAGAAAATATTTTACGGGCTTTTTCAATTTCTACGTCTTCATATAACAAGTTTTAAAACTTTCTTATTTAGACTCTTTGTTCATTTTATTCATTATTACCCATTGTTGACATATAGAAAGTAAATTATTCCATGTCCAGTATATAACTAACCCAGCAGGGAAGGTTGCTAATAAAAATGTAAATGCAACTGGCATCCAGGCAAAAATCTTTGCCTGAATTGGGTCTGGCGGTGTTGGGTTTAATCGTTGCTGTAAGAACATAGTCACACCCATTAACAAAGGCCATATTCCAAGATTTAAAAAGTCTGGGAGCATAGATGTACCATAAGGTAATAATCCAAATAAATTAAAAACACTGGTTGGATCCTGAACAGACAAATCTTTAATCCATCCAAAAAAAGGTGTTTGTCTCATTTCGATAGAGACAAATAAAACTTTATAGAGTGCAAAAAAGACTGGTATCTGAACTAAAATAGGTAAGCACCCTGCAGCAGGATTAACCTTCTCTTTTTTATACAAATTCATCATCTCTTGATTTAATTTTTGACGGTCATCTCCAACTCTTTCTCTCAATTTTTGAATTTGTGGTGTAAGTATCCTCATTTTAGCCATGCTTTTATATGATTTATTTGCTAATGGGAAAAATAATAATTTTACAATTACTGTAATTGCTAAAATTGCTAATCCAAAGTTACCTAAGTAATCATTTGCCCAAGACAAAGCATAAAAGAATGGTTTAGTGAGAAAATAAAACCAACCAAAATCAATCGCTAAATCAAAGTGTTTTATGTTAAATCTTTGTTCATAATCATCAAATAGAGCTAACCTTTTGGCTCCAGCAAAAGTCCTAGATAAAAACTCACCTTTTGATTTTGATGCGACAGTTACTGCTTTACCTAAAAAATCCGTTTGATATTGACCGCCATTAGAATTCAATTTTCTGTAAGTGAAATTATATTTCTCATTTTGATCCGGCAACAAAGCAGTCAACCAATATTTATCAGTTAGTCCAATCCAACCTCCCGATTCATTTGGTTTAATGTTTATTCCTTTTTTTCCTGCCTCGGTTAGATCTCCATAGCTTTTTTCAGATAAAGTTCCATCAAACACCCCAAGAGGACCTTCATGTAGTACGAAAAAGTCAATTGTTTCAGGCTCACCTGCTCTTCTTATCAAACCATACGGGTATAATGTTATAGAATTATTAGAATTATTTTCTACCCTTTGGTTAACTGTTATCATAAAACTGTCATCAATACTGATATCTTGATAAAAAGTAATATTTTCTCCGTTATACCATTTAAGTGTTACATTTTTATCCGGTGTTAAAAGATTACCAGATGACTTCCATAAGGATTTACCATTTGGAACTTTTATGCCGTCGGGGCTACTCCATCCAAATTCAATAAAATATGGCGAATTACTATTAGATTTTAATAATAATTTTATCAATTCACTTTCAGGTTCTAAAGTCTCTTTATACTGAGTGAGAGTAATATCATCTATTCTTGCACCTTTTAGGGATATGGATCCTGATACTTCTTTACTAATCATTGATATTCTAGGTACAGGCTTATTTGAATTTTTTGGCTCTGTATTATCTGAGGCTATTATTCCATTATCCAAATTTTGTGGCATAGGTATATTTGACGTATCATCACTGTCTTTTACAATATTCTCTTGTTGATAAAGTTCTTTTTTAGGCTCAACAAATAAAAGTTGGTAACCAATCAACACAGCCATAGACAAGGAAATTGCTGCAACTAAATTTCGAGTTTCTGGATTCATTTTATCTCACTTAATTTATAATTAGTTTAAAATATATTTTAGATACAAGATATTCTTGTTTACCCTAAAGTTCGTATTATTTAAAGAAATGAAAAAATTAAATTATTTAATTGGATCATGACCACTTTTCCCCCAAGGATGACATTTTATAATTCTCTTAAAACCTAAAGAAGTTCCCTTGATCAATCCAAATTTAATAATAGCCTCTTTTGTGTATTCTGAACAAGTAGGTAAAAATCTACAATTATTACCTAAAAAAGGGGAAATCAGATATTTATATAAATTAATAAGACTGATCACAGAAAATGTTAAAAACTTATTTATCATAATTTATCTAGACATTCTTTCATTTCAGCTTTTAAATCTAAGAAAGATGCTTTAATTAATGACTTTTTAGCAATTAGAATATAAGTGCTAGTATCATCAAACCAATAAGCTTTTTCTTTCAAAAATATTGAAATTAAAGCCCTCATTCTTCTTTTTGCTCTATTTCTTTTTACAGCATTCCCAATTTTTTTTGTAGCAGTGAAGCCAAACATTAGGTCTAGATTATTTTGATCTGGTAGACTAAATTTTTGGAGAATAAAATTTTTATTAAAGGATTTTTGTCCAAACTTGTTGGATAATACAAAATCTTTCCTTTTTTTTAAGGTTTTGATTTTCATTTTATCAGCTCTTGGAGATATTTAACTAAATAAAATAAATAAGTTTAACTTCAACTTTTTTACTAAGCAGAAAGTTTTTTTCTACCTTTAGCTCGTCTGTTACGAATTACATTTCTACCACCAACTGTAGACATTCTGCTTCTGTATCCATGTCTTCTTTTTCTTACTAAATTACTTGGTTGGAATGTACGTTTCATTGTAATTCTGTATTTTGATACAGCCTCTTGTATTAATTTTATAAGTTTATTAGACGCTTTGACTTAGTTAGTCAATATGATTATTTTTGAGTCCGTTCTGAAATAGTGGGTGCAGGCTTCATTTCCATATCCCAAGGAAAATATATCCAAGTGTCTTGGGAAACTTCAGTTATAAATGTATCAACCTGTTCTCTTCCACTAGGCTTGGCATAAACCGTCGCATAATGTGCTTCAGGTAAACTTTGTCTTATAGCTTTAATAGTTTCACCTGTATCAACAAGGTCATCAACAATTAACCAATCTTGTCCGTTATTAGCAACAGTTGATTCTTTTAAAACATTTACTTCACCTTTTGTTTTTTGATTATATGACAATACACAAACTGTATCAATTAATCTTATATCTAATTCTCTGGCAACAATTGCTGCAGGAACAAGACCTCCTCTTGTAACAGCTATAATTCCCTTGTACGGGTGCATCTCGGATAATCTCCATGCAAGAGCTTTACTGTTTCTATGAAGTTCTTCCCAAGAAACTGGAAAAGATTTATCATATCTATTTACACTACTCATACTACTCATCTAAAATGTTAAATAATGTTTATTACACTATAATTAGTTAAATTATAATATTTATTTCTTACTTGATTATAATTTCTTAAGTAGATAACTATTGTGTAATGTTAATAACTATATGCGCTCGTAGCTCAGCTGGATAGAGCACTAGACTACGAATCTAGGGGTCAGGAGTTCGAATCTTCTCGAGCGCAC
>ERZ802822.825-NODE-825-length-20854-cov-8.492997_pt1 | contig 20854 bp, 22 predicted proteins | sample MGYA00345649_ERZ802822 | MGnify/ENA primary metagenome ERZ802822 (study PRJEB30503, sample SAMEA104212359) | marine metagenome | biome: Westerlies Biome; feature: [SRF] surface water layer (ENVO:00010504) within the epipelagic zone...; material: water...
CATTACCGCCGTTCAAGGGGGGTGGTATAAAAGGCCTCGTCAAAGAAGCGGGCCACATCAAAGGGGCCTTCTTTCAAATTCTTGTAAATTCTTTCGATGTGCTTGCGGCCGAAAGCGTGCTCAATCGCCGAGATGACGTGGCGGGTTAGCCAAGGATCGTCAGGCTGGACGTAGGAGATCTTGGGATCTTCACGAACATAGGCGGCGAAGGCTGGGTCGAGTTCCGGAGCTGACATAGCATCGTTCCGAGGCAACTGCGTTGAGAAAGCGTAGCGCGTTGTTCAGCGAATTAACACGCTTGGTAAGTAACAGATATGTGACAAAAATCGCTGGTGTGAAAGGTCCCTGGATTCGAGCGGAACAGGCTGCAAATCGAATGCACGACTTTTTATTGACCCTGCTCACAAACGCGTTGCTGGGGTTGCAAAACCCTCACCAGTCGCCAATATAGACCCACGCGCGATGGCGCGAGCGTTTTAGCAACGTTAGTAACAACATCGCAGGCGGTGACGCACAAAATGCTGTGCATCACGACCTCAAAATACGATAGGTGATATCAATGGAACAGCGATCTATGCATCGAGCGTCGGTAGCCAGTCTGTCTACGCTGGAAACCAATAAAGTACTGAAAAATACCTACCTGCTGCTGTCAGCGACTTTGGGCTTCAGTGCAATCATGGCAGGGCTCTCTATGGTAATGGGCGTGCCAAGTGGTGCGTACATCATATGCATAATAGCCTCCATGGTATTGGGCATGTTTGTCCTACCTCGTACTGCTAATTCCGGCGCCGGTTTAGGCGTCATTTTTCTTGTTACGGGTTTGCTGGGTTTCGGACTCGGACCCATCATCAGCATGTACCTCGCCCTGTCTAATGGCGCGCAGGTGGTAGGCACCGCATTGGGCGGCACGGCGGTCATCTTTTTGGGACTCGCTGGCTACGCCATGACCAGCAAGCGTGACTTCTCGTTCATGGGTGGTTTCGTTGCCATCGGCCTCATGGTCATGATCATTGGCATCATCGCGAATATCTTCTTGCAAATGCCTCTGCTATCCGTGGCCATTTCAGGCGGCATCATCATGCTGATGAGCGCGATGATCCTGATGCAAATTGGTGCCATCGTGAACGGCGGTGAAACCAATTACATTATGGCGACATACAGCCTGTACCTGAGCATCTTCAACATCTTCATCAGTTTGCTGCAGTTGCTGGGTATCTTCGGCGGTGACGATTAAACGCCCCAACGTACGATCGACGGGTCAGCAAAGTTTGCTTTGCTGACCGAAAGAGCCCGGCAAGTACCTTCGTGAAGGAACAAGCCGGGTTTTTTATTGGCAGCGTTTTAGTGAGTCTGAATTTCTCGGGGGAAACAGATGGATTGGATGCAAATTTTAGCGCTCGCAGCCTGCGGCATGATGCTCTTTGCCATGTGGCCCATGGTGAAACGTTGGCGCGAGAATCCGGTGGAAGCACAGCCCGGTGATTGGTCGACGGCCATGTTTCTCATCGGCCTAGTCATGCTGTTTGTGCTGCTGTTGATCTGGTCTGTGCAGTAAAGCCTACTTGCCGGTGAGCGCGGTATAGACCTTGGTGAGCTGGCTCGGCAGGTCTTCCATTTCCTCAATAATCATATAGCGCTCATCTGGGCACATGCGCTTCAAATAGTCGTGACCTGATTTGTCTACGGTCATACAGAAGGTTTCAATACCCTTTTGCTGCGACTCCTGTAGGGCCTTGGCGGTGTCTTCAACCCCATAGTCATGGTTGCCGCGCACTGGGCCATAGTCACAGTCTTGGGGGAAGCCATCGCTAATCACCATGAGCACCTTCATGGCGCTGCCGGTGTTCATCAGCTTTTGCGTAGCGTGTCGTATCGCTGGCCCCATGCGGGTAGAACCCTTGGGCGCCATAGCCGCGATACGTCGCAGGGTCGCTTGAGAAAATCCATCGTCGGGTTCCTTGGCAATGTACAGCTCGACATTGTCCTTGCTGTAGCCAGAAAAACCGTAGATGCCGTAGCTATCACCCAGCGCTTCTAGCGCTGCGGCCATAACCACCATGGCCTCTCGCTCGAGGTCGATGATCTTACGACCGGGCTCCTCGGGCTCTTCTTCTATCTCATCAAAGCTTGCATACCAGCCCGCTCGCGTATCGGCTTCGTCTTCTTCGTAGTTCGACCAGTCCCGTGGCTCTGGTGGATGAATGGGGTCGTCAGTAGAGGCAGACAGATCAACCAAGAAAATTGCGCTGACATCGCGCTGCACCCGTTCTTTGCGAGAGTAGACGCGTTCGTTGGGACTTTGGCCCGCGCGAATATCCTGCCGGGCTTCAATCACCGCATTTAAATCCAGCTCGTCACCGTCTTGCACGCGGCGTATACGCTCAAGGCCCGTGGGACGTATCTGTTCGAGCTGGCGCTGTACGGTATTTTGGTAGGCGCGAATCACTGCCTTGAGCGGCGCGATATCGTCTTGGCCATCGGTATCCAGCGGTTGTTCGAAGACGCGGCACCATGCTCGCAAATAGGTGCGATTCAGATAGTCCCACTCGTCGTAGCGAAAGCTTCGGGCATCGCCTTGGCTTTTGCCCAAAGCGTGGGCCACCGCCGAGCGCTCCATATCGACCCGGCGCTTGAGCGTGTCGCGCTCGTCCTTCAGTTCTTTAATTTCCAAATCCATCTGCCGCTGGCTGCCATCGCCGGCGTCACCGTAAACGGCCTCTTCTTCCTGACCCGTAGGTATTTCCATGGCCATGGACTGGCTTAGCTGCTCGTTAATGTCCTCGAGCTCTTCTTCCCATTCTTCGACACGCTGCTCGCGATTGAGCCAATCAACCAGCGACTCATCAGCTTCGCGGTAGGCGCCGTCTTCAATCTCGTAGTGGGCCAGTACCGCGTCATAGTGCCGACACAGTGCATCGACACTGTGGTAAACGGTTGTCGCGTTGGCGCGATGGGCGCTAAGGGCTTTGAACAGTGCCCGCTCAACTTCGCCGTCTGACAGTAACAGTGGCTCGCCCATGCGCCAGCGCTTGGCTTGTTGCAGCAAGCCCGCTGGAATCTCTGACCTCAGCAGATGCGCGTGATGAGCCACCAGATGCTTGGTGAGTCCGGGGTAGGCGCGCTGTAAGTGGGCTTGGATACGGGTTTCTTCAAACAGTAGAAACAAATCTTCCGCCAGCGCCGGTTGGGAAAAACAGCTAAACAGCAGGCGATAGTCGCCAATTCGCGGACCCGCGTCTGGATTGGGTTGATATCGCTGGGCCAGATTAGGCACGCGCTCCACCGCGATGGCCATACGAAAGCCCAAGGTGTCGCACTCGCGCAGGCCAATCTGTTCCATCGCCAGCACGCGGTAGGTCGAGGCATGAGTGGTGGCAATGGACTCGGGCAAAAACAGCGTGTCGCCATTTTGGCCGCCGGTTTCATCAAGGGCGAGTCTGGGGTTGGCAGCAAATTCTTGGTTGCTGCGAATGTGTAGATAACGCCCAGCTATGCCCTCAGCAAACAGCGCTAGGGCCGACTCGACATCCGCTAGCGCGATACGTGGCTCGGTGGTCTCAGCCTGAAGCGGTTGAACGGTGGTCATGGGATCGTCGCTTGTGCAGTCGGCGCCCTAGGGCAAAATAACGTCAACAATGTCAGCGACGGCTTCTTGCACGCTGGCGTCGTCGGAAATAGCGCTGATGATGGACGCCGTGGCGGCGCGGCGCGGCGCGATGCCTGCGGCGATCAGCTCGCCGGTGTAAATCAGCAGGCGTGTGCTCACACCTTCCTCAAAGCCATGCTGCTTGAGATTGCGCACGCGCTCGCCAATGACTGCTAGCCGTTCGGCAGTGGTCTCTTCAACACCAGACTCGTGCTTGATGATCTGGGTCTCGGTTGCAACATCAGGGTAGTCAAATTCGAGGCTGACGAAACGTTGTCGGGTGCTGGGCTTCAGGTCTTTCAGCACGCTTTGATAGCCCGGGTTATAGGAGATCACCAGCAGGAAATCTGGGTGGGCATCCAGCAGCTCACCGGTTTTGTCGATGGGCAATATGCGCCGATGGTCGGTGAGCGAGTGGATCAGCACCGTGGTGTCTTTACGTGCCTCGACAATTTCATCCAGATAGCAGATGGCGCCGGTGCGCACGGCTCGAGTCAGCGGGCCGTCGGACCAGATCGTTTCATCGCCCTTGAGTAGGTAGCGCCCCACCATGTCGGTAGCGGTGAGATCTTCGTGGCAGGAAACGGTCAGCAGCGGTACTTCGGGGCGCGCACTTTCTGCGCGGGCGCTGTCTAAAAGCCAGCTCATATGCTCGACAAAGCGGGTTTTACCGCAGCCGGTTGGTCCCTTGAGCAGTATCGGCAGGCGCGAGGCGTAGGCTGCTTCAAACACCTCAACCTCATCTGCTAAGGGCAGATAGTAAGGGGCTTGGTCCGTCGCCGGTAAAGTGTTGATTTGATTCATATCGAGCCTGCACAAACGTTTTGATTGCCCAAACGGGGCGGTAACAAATCGAGCATGCGTTTTCCGGCGTGCAGAGTCTGTGAAGATTGCAGCCGCGGTAGCGAGCTGCGCGAGGTCAGATCGCGTCAAGCCGCCCTTGTGGAGGCAGGGATGCCTAGTAAACTGGCAAAAAAACAAAGAGGCAGCGCCTTGAGTGATACCGATGAACTGTTGGAAGCGACCACTGCGTTAATTTTGCCCTTATTGCACGCCTTGGATGCACTGAATCAAGCTGGGCGGTTGATGCATCCACCAGCCCTGCAAGAGGTCGTCGCTGCCATTGCCCCCTATCGCGACCCGTTGGAAGAAGGCAGGCAGGTTTTCACACAAGCTCAGTGGCCGGATCATCTTGAGGCATTTACCTTGCACGCCAACATGGCGACCACACTCGCACTGCGTGCCTTTGACGGATTCACGTCGGCCATGGATCAAGCCGAACCACCCATGGCCGCTTATCGCGCCATGGGGTTAGCCACCCAGGCCTATGCCGCCGCCTATCCATTGGCCGCCATGCTGCCGCCAGTGAACCGTTTTTATCTTGAGTCCGACGTGCGGGAAGATGAAGAGCTACAGCGCAAGCTGATGGAGGCAGATCCAGAAAAACCGAATGTAGGGGTGATGCATGCCGACAACGCCTCAGACCAGCGCGGTGGTTTCTCGGTCTATGTGCCCGAGTACTACCAAGGGGAGACGCTACCCTTGGTGGTGGCCCTCCATGGCGGTAGCGGGCACGGGCGGCAATTCTTGTGGTCTTGGCTGCGCGCCGTGCGCTCTGATCCGTGTATTTTGATTGCACCGACCTCATCAGATCGCACCTGGTCCTTGATGAATCCAGAAGCAGACAGCCAGCGGCTGCATGGTTTGGTCGCCTACGCCAAGGAACACTGGAGCGTCGACGATCAGCGCATTTTGCTCACCGGCATGTCTGACGGCGGCACCTTCAGCTACGTCTGCGGCCTGCAGACAGACTCGCCGTTCACCCACCTCGCGCCCTGCTCGGCCTCATTCCACCCGATGCTGATGGAAGTCGTCGACCCGACCCGAGCGCAGGGTCTGCCGATTTACTTAATGCATGGCGCGCTGGACTGGATGTTCCCGGTGAGCGTGGCGCAAGAAGCCAATATCGCGATAAGCGCTGCGGGAGCCAAGGTGTTGTATCGCGAGATTGAAAACCTCTCGCACACCTATCCTCAGGAAGAGAACCCGGCGATCTTGCGCTGGCTAGCAGAGGATGTGCAGCCAGCCCACTAGCATTGGCTGAGTTGCAGAACAGGATATGAGGGAGGCACAGGTGCGCATAACAGGCTACAGCCCGGCCTACGCGGCGGACTTCGCGCGGCTCAACTATCAATGGATCGAGCAGTACTTTCGAATCGAAGACGAAGATCGCGCGGCGCTTGATCATCCAGAGGCCTATGCCATCGAGCCCGGTGGGGAAATATTCTTCTTGTTGATCGATGATCAGGTCGTCGGTACAGCGGCCATGGTGCCCAAGGCCTTTCACGCCAGCGGCGGCGTGGCACGCTTTGAGCTGGCGAAAATGGCGGTTGCCCCCGGTTTGCAGGGTCGCGGATTGGGTAAGGGGCTACTGGCCCATGCCATCAATTATGCCAAGAACCAAGGTGCCATTGAGGTGGTGCTGTCGACGAATGACATTTTGACGCCAGCCCTAGCTGTGTATCGCGATGCAGGCTTCGTAGCGCAGCCTGCGGCCAAGGACGAGCGTTACGAGCGCAGCAATTTGTTCATGGTTCTGACGCTGACATAGACAAAGAACGACTTGTCGAATACTGTATATATAAACAGTAATTCAAGCGAGCCCATGTCCGACCAACCCATCAAGCTTGGCAAATCCATCAAGGGACGAGGTGCGGTAACCAATCACCCCAGCCGATTTTTGGCGGCTGCTGTAGAACCGCAGAGCGATGATTGGGGTGACGGCTCAGATATTCTTGAGTATTGGCAAACCCGCAATACCAAGGTGCAGATTCGGCCCGATCTGACCAAGCGACTGATCACCAGCAACCGCTCTCCGGACATCCCCTTTGATCAGTCGATTAATCCTTATAAGGGCTGCGAGCATGGCTGTGTTTACTGTTTTGCTAGGCCCACCCACGCCTATCTCGATTTGTCCCCGGGTCTGGATTTTGAAACCCATATTTTCTACAAAACCCATGTTCGCGAAAATTTGCTGCGTGAGCTGGGCAAACCCAGCTATGTGGTCAGCCCCATTGCCATGGGCACCAATACCGACCCGTATCAGCCCATTGAACGCGAGCATCAGATAACCCGCACAATTTTAGAGCTTGCGCTGCAAACCCAGCACCCGGTTAGCATCGTCACCAAGGGTGTGCTGATATTGCGAGATTTAGATCTGCTGACAGAGCTGGCAAAACACAATCTGGTGCATGTGAGCGTCAGTCTCACCACGCTCAGTAAGTCGCTCAAGCAGCAGCTGGAACCGCGCACGGCCAGCCCCAGCGCGCGGCTGCGCATGATTCGCGAGCTATCCAAAGCGGGCGTGCCCATCGGGGCCATGTTTGCACCGATGATTCCCTACGTGAACGATCATGAGCTGGAGTCACTGGTAAGCGCCGCGCATGAAGCTGGTGCCGGCTGGGGCGCCTACATTTTGTTGCGTCTCCCCAGAGAGGTCAGGCCGCTATTTACACAGTGGCTGCAAGACCACTACCCCGAACGCCAGCGCAAGGTGATGAATGTGCTGGATGCCCATCACGAAAAACCCGAGGGCCGCACGCAGTGGTCCGTGCGCATGCGTGGTACAGGGGTGTTTGCCGACTTGCTTAGTCAGCGTTTTGCGATAGCCGCACGCAAGGTAGGTTTCGATGGTGATCGAACACCTCTGCGTACAGATCTGTTTCGCCCCCCAAGGCCAGGTGCTGCGGCGGGGCAAATGGGGCTATTTGATTAGCTGCGCGCCTTTAAATGCTCAAAGCGCGCAAGCAGTACTAGACCCAAACAACTCCATACCACGATGGTAAGCCATTCGTGTGGCCACTGCAGCGAACTGGCGCTCCACGGCATGAAGGCGCTGAGCAGACCAATGGATAGTATGACCGCACCGTAGCCCACCACTCGCGGATGGCTGACCTTGAACGGTCGCGGCATGTCTGGTTCTGTTTTGCGCAGCACGAGAAAGGAGATGGCCACGAACAGAAAAGCGGTGGTGGTGGCGAAGCTGCCGCTGTTGATCAGCCAGACCAAAATTGTTTTGCCGAACAGTGGTGCGACCATGCTCAGCAGACCGATGGCGGCGATGCCCACATAGGGTGTTTTGTATTTGGGGTGCAAGCGTGCGAAGACCCTAGGTACGTGGTCAGACTTGGCTAAGGCGTAGAGCACGCGCGAACCGCCTACCACGAAAGCATTCCAGCTGGTCATGATGCCGCCGATGCCCCCCAGTACCAGCAGCGCGCCTGCCCACGGGTGCTGCCACAGCGACTGGGCCGCATCGGCAGTGGCCATGGTGCTCGTCGCCTGTTGTTGCGAGGTCAGGCCTAGACCAACGGCGAAGGCGATCAAGACATACCAGGCCACCGCACAGGCGACGCTGATCACCAGCAGCCTGCCGATTTTATTGGCTGGCAGATCTATTTCTTCCGCAGATTGCGGAATCACGTCGAAACCCACCAGCAGGGCGGGCACCATAATGAGTACCGAGATAATGCCCGTCGCAGGCGTAGCGAGCAGCGGTTTGGCGTTTTCGAACTCACCGAAAAGTGCTGCACCGCTGATCAGCAGTACACCGGAAATCACGATCAAAACCGTGACGATGCTCTGCAATATGGCCGCAGTTCGAATACCTAGGATATTGACCCAAGTCACCAGTACCGCAGCGCCGGATCCGATTAAGACAAAGCCTAAGTCCACGTCACTGCCGACGAAGGTCCACAGCGTGCCCATACGTATGTCAGGCAACAGGTATTCAATCGCACTGGGCAATGCCACCGCCTCGAACAGACATACATTCACATAGGCAAACAGTAGCGCCCAAGTACAGGCAAAGGACCAGCGATGGCCGAGCGCGCGCAGGGTATAAACGTGTTCGCCGCCGGCCTTGGGCATTGCCGATGCCAGCTCACTGTAGGTCAGGCCAATGAGGGCTACGGCAAAGCCGCCTACGGCGAAGGCGATCAAGGTGCCCAGGGTGCCCGCGTTGGTGAGCCAGACGCCAGTCATCAGCACCCAGCTCCAGCCGATCATGGCGCCGAAACCCAAGGCGATGACTTCTCGTGATTTCAGCACTTTGGCGAATTTTGCAGGCTCTGCTGATGCGTCGGCCATGGCCCTTCCTAAATGGGTGGTGAAGCCGCAAATACTACGGCGAGAAAAACAACAGTTGTTAAGAAAATTCACAGCGACTGAGAAGACCGCACTGCTATGCTAGGGAGGTACCTGTAGAGCAGTAGGAGTTCCCAATGTCGCAGACATTGACCTTCAATCACCGACACAAAACCTTTGAATTTACCCTCACCGATGACGGCGCCATCGAGTTATGGCTAGACGGGTGCCTGCGCAAGCGCCGTGACGCATCGGACAAGCAACCCCAATACGTATGGACCAATGTCGAACTGGAATGGGAAGAGCATCACTACATCGAGGCGCGTTACTGGGCCGACAGCGGTGAGCTAAAGATCACGGTGAATGGTGATCCCCTGCTACAAGAAACGTTAACAGCGCACTGATTCTTGCGCGTACTCATGCCAACGGCTAGCAAATGTTCAATCCCAACGACGCTCAGCTAGAGCAACTGCAGGCAAAATTCACCGAGCAAGGTTATGTCGTGCTGCCCGGTGTCATCGGTCAGGCGGACAGAGCGCGTCTGGTAGACCAGATTCGTGACGCCATCGACCCCTTGGTGGGGCCAGCCGAATTTGAAGCCGATGTTGGATATCCCGGGGCGCCAGCGGACCGATCTGCCCCCGGCGGGAAAACCCCGAGACGTTTGCTGCATGCCTATGTTCGCTCTGACGAGTTCAAGGCGTTGGCGACCAATGCCCAAGTCGCCGAGGTGCTGGGGAGATTGCTGGCAGGCTCTGTTTGTCTTTCGCAGTGTCATCACAATTGCATCATGACCAAGCATCCCGGGTTTTCCAGCGCTACGCTATGGCATCAAGATGTGCGCTACTGGTCATATGAGCGGCCAGAGCTGATCTCGGCGTGGTTCGCGCTGGGCGCGGAAACCCAAGCGAACGGCGCGCTTTGGGTCATTCCCGGCACGCATACGCTGGACTTCGCGGCCCAGCGACTCGATGCAGACTTATTTTTGCGCCCAGAGCTGGCAGAAAATCAGGCGCTCATACAGCGTGCTGAAGTGGTAGAGCTACAGGCCGGTGACGTGCTGCTATTTCACTGTCGTCTGTTGCACGCGGCGGGCCGCAACGAGTCTGATGCGGTAAAACTGTCGGCGGTATTCACCTATCATCGTCAGGACAATCGATCTCAAGCAGGCACTCGCTCGGATCGGTTCCCTAGCATCAAAATGCTAAGCAGCTAAATACAGCGAGTTCGGCACAAGGAGTAGCAGGAAGACCGACATGCAGCGTGAGCCTGAAAACAACCAGCCAACCCACGGCATGGCAGCCGACGGCGAGTTCGATGACTTTGCTTCGGCGATGCAAGGCGTGCAGCCTCTGAGCCCGAGCAAGGGGAAGGGGAAGGGGAAGGGCAAAGGCAAGCAAACCTTCGCAGCACCCCAGCGGCTCAGCGCAGAAGAGGTGGAAGCGCGACGCCGCGCTGCCGAAGAATTTCAAACCGAAGAAGACGCCACCAATTTTCTCACCCTAGGTGAAGTGAAACCCCGCGACCCGCTAGAAGTATTGGAGTGGCGCCAAGACGGTATTCAGCTTGCGGTCTTCGACAAGCTCCGCAAGGGTGGCTACGACATTGCCAGAGAACTCGATCTGCATCAGCGCACGGTAAAGGAGGCCCGCGGCGACATTTATCAGTTGATCAGTAAGGCCCACGCGAACAACTGGCGCTGCGTGCTGATCAGCCACGGCAAGGGCCTGCGCAGCCCCACCCCGGCTAAGCTCAAAAGCTATGTGGCGCATTGGCTAACCCAGCACCCGCTGGTGCTGGCTTATTGCTCGGCCCAGCGCAATCGCGGCGGCGTGGGTTCGGTATATGCGCTAATCAAGAAATCCGCGGCCAGTCGCGAAGAAAACCGCGAGCGGTTCGGACAAAAAAGCGACCTCCTAGGAGACCGCGACTAGTCGCAGCGATAAGCCTTAAAGGTCGCCGAGCCGCCCTCGACGCCGGTTTCAACCAAGTCGGTAGCGCCTAAGTCTGCTGCCCGATTGCGCGCCAAGACGATGAGTTCTTCTTTTACCTTGCCTGTGCTGCGATCAACGAGCACCTTGTCCTTGGTTTGACTGGAAACATCGCCGACCAAGGTGCAGTTAGTAACATCTTGGGCGGAGCTTTGTGCCACTTTGCTGCCCGCCTCGGTGAGCGCAACAAAGGTACAGCCGCTTAGGGTCAGGCCGAGCAGCAGGGCGCCAAGACATCGGTGACGAAGACATCGGGTGGTGTTTTGCATAGTCAATCTCTGAGTTACGTTAAGGGTTGTTCGCGCTGGAATTTTGAGCGGCTATTTAGATTCGGCCCTTGCCCAGCTCTAGTATGCCGCGACCAATGTTGAGGCGGAGTATATCGCTGGCGCCCTCTGCGAGTCGCCATGCACGCACTTTTTTGTACAGCAGCGCCAATGGATGATCGTCTACCAAGGCCCCGCCGCCGACCAATTGGATCGCGGTATCGACGGCTTCGCCAATGCACTCAGTAGCAAATACCTTGCACGCCATGCCTTCGTTCACAATGTTCTCGCCGCTATCGGCCAGACGCGCGGTGCGATACAGCATGCTGCGGGCCGCGAAGGCTTTAATACGCAGGTCGGCGTAGTGCCAGCGCACCACATCTTTGTCGCCACGCGCAGCGCCACTCTTGTCCGGGCTTTGCAGGTGCTCCTGCAGCAGGTCCATCACCCAAATCAGGTAGCCGCAGGCTTGCGCCGCAAACAATAGACGCACATCGCCAATCTGCCGCATGGCCTTAGGCAAGCCCTGACCCAGTTCACCAATCACATGGCTGACCGGCACCTGCACATTGTCAAAACGAAAAGCAGCATGATGACTGCCGTCCAGCGAGTTGAAGCGTTTTTCCAAGATCACGCCGTCTAGGTTGGTATCGATTACCACCATGGAAGGTCCGTGACCTTCAATACGCACAAGGGCGTTGATGAAGTGGGCATCAGCGCCGCCAGTGACATAGGATTTTTGGCCGTTAACGGTTAAACGATCACCCTCAATCACCCCGGCGGTGGGGGCGGCGTCATCGGGTTCGGTAAAGCCAAAACTGCCGCGTTTTTCTCCAGCCAGCAGCGGCGCCAGATGGGTTGATGCCAGTGGCTCACCCACGCTGCCCAGCACCCCAGCGCTTGGGCCAAATACCGCATCCAGCGCTGGCGGATTCGCTGCCGCCAAGGTCTCTCGCGCCACGCACAGCGCCAGTTGTCCCGCCGCGCTAGCCGGCTGAGTCATTCCGAACAGCTCAGCCGACTTTGACGCCTCACGCACCTGTGCAGCGGCGCTGGCGTGATCACTGCCCGCCAGTGGCAGCATTTGATCCTTGGCAAACGCCGCGCAGCGCTCGCGCAGTGCCACAAGTTCGGGGCTAAGTTGTTCTGGCATGGTTCTTCCTCAGGTAATGGGTCCAAGACACGTAGTCCTAGACAAGAATTCTAAGACCAGAAGTCCTAAACGTTCGGCACGATAGTCATGACAACGACCACTAGGGCCAAAAAGACCATGGCCCCGACGGCATAAAACAGCAGCGATTCACGCTGCACATTTTGCTGCACCAGCGCTTCTACTTCCTCAGCACTGCGCGCTGCGGTGCTAGAGGTAATGCGATAGCGGGTGACATCGCCGGCACGGGTTGGCAGTTTCACGAACAGCTCGGGAGTGGCGTCCAGCCGCCGCGCCACTTCCGCAAAGCTGATGCCCGTATGTTTGGCGATTTGTGTAGGGTGCAGGGCAGGGCTGCCTTGTTCGATAAAGCAGTAGTAGATGTCCAGCAGTAGGCTGGCCTTGCCGCGAAAACGAAATTCTAAAGTGGGTATGCCGAGCATGGTTTGTCCAAGGCAAAGGTTGAGCGAAATAAAAGGTTGAGCGAATTAAAAGGTTGAGCGAATTAATCGTGCGTCGAGAGTATAGACCAAGCCATTGTCTGCGCTAGAAGGGCTCAACACTCGCCAATGAGCATGGCGCGCAGCGGTGCAGGCAGACCCTCTACGGTTACCGAAGGATCTTGCGGATCTAGCGCTTTGTCTAGTGACTCAAAACGCATCCAAGGTGTGCTGCGCTGCTCGCCGACCGTTGTCGGCGTTACATCGATGACGCGGATATTGGTGTAGCCCGCCTCGACCATCCAATGTTTAAGATCATCTAGGTTTGGAATCACACCAATGTTGCGCATGCGTGCGTAGCGTCCCGCTGGATAGAGGCTTTGGGGCGCGTCAACGATCAAGGTCTCCATCACGCATTGACCGCCAGACTTCGTTAGCGCGTGCATCTGCCGTATATGCTCGACGGGGTCTTTGCGGTGATATAGCACCCCCATGCTCAGCACCCAATCGAAGGTGGTCGTGGCGGGCACTTCTTCAATGCCCAGCGGCAGCACCCAATGGCTGGGGTGATCAAACAAGCGCTGTACGGCCCGGTGCTGCATGCAAAACAGCAGTGTTGGGTCGATACCCACCACGGCATCCGCGCCTGCGCCCAACATGCGCCAGCCGAAATAGCCATTGCCACCGCCGATATCCAGTACCTGTTGGCCCTCTAGACTGCCCATGGCCGGCGCTAGGCGATCCCACTTCCAGTCGGAGCGCCACTCGGTATCGATGTGTATTGGTCCTAGCTGAAAGGGGCCCTTGCGCCACGGGTGCAGGGCGTTTAGTGAGGTTTCCATGGCCGCTATATCGTCAGCGCTGGCGGCTAGCGAGCCGCCAACGGCGGGTTGGTTCAAGCTCAGCTCGCCAAGCACAAGCGCAGGCATGTCTGCCACTGCGGCCTGCCAGCGCGCGAAATCGCCGTGATGTTCCGCGCTGAAGCGCGCCAGCGCCAAATCCTTGGGCCAGCCCTCCAGCCAGCTCGGCCAATCACTCGCTTGGGTCATCGCTCGCATCGCATAGCACTTGTGTGGGCGAGGCGGCGAAGGACACCCAGTTCATGCAGTGAAACCACTGCACTACATGCTTAAAGCCCGCCTTGGTCAAACGCTCAGCATGGGTCTCGAAGGTTTCTACCTGCATCACGTTCTCAAGCGCTTGGCGCTTCTGGCTCACCTCTAGCTCGCTGTAGCCGTTGGCACGCTTCCAAGCCATATGGGTAGTGTCATAAAACGTTTGTAGCTGCGGATCGGCGTTGCGAACTTTTTCCGACAAGATCAGCAAACCACTGGGGTCCATTTGCTCGGCGATCCGGGTCAGCAGCGCCAAGCGATGTTCTGGGGCTAAAAACTGCACCACGAAGTTCAGCATCACTACGCTAGCGCCGCTGATATCACTGGTTAGTATATCTTCGCAGCGAAAGCTCACGCGCGGATCGCTAATGTTTTGCTCAGCTTGAGCGATCATGGCAGAAGAGGAATCTACCCCAACCACTCGCACCCTCGAACTATCACACTGAGCGAGCAGCGCCAGCGAACTTGCACCCAATGAACAACCCAAATCAAAGGCTGTACCCGCCACGCCCATATGCCGCGCGGCCATCAAGCCACTCATGGGAATCACCAACTCGTAACCCGGCACCGAGCGGCGAATCATATCCGGGAAAACGTCGACCACATCGCTGTTGAAGGCGAAGTCGACGATACGATCCTGAGGTTTGGCGAAGACGCGATCTTCCATGGAAATTCCTCTTGCGGCACAGCGTAGGTTGTTGCCGTGTCATACGTTCTCTGGTCTGGTTCAGTCCACTGGTGGCAGCGGACATCCCAAGGTAACGGCAATACCCTTAACCAGCGCAAATTCTTCGCTGGTGAGCTTGCCATCAGCGTTCACGACGCCCGAGCACGCGTCAATAAAGCGCTGCTTAAGATCGGCGTTTAGCTGGCGTAACCGCTCCAGTGCCTGATTGAGTGCTTGGTGGTCGAAATACTCCAGCTGCACCATGGGTGCGTTACTGCCCCAGAGTTTTTGGCCCCGCTGATAGGCGCGCTGCTGCTCACCGGCGTTCGCTGTGCCCACCGTCGCCAACAACGACAGAATCAAGCCCGCTTGCTGGGTGACTTTGCCCGGTCGCGTGATGCGTCCGCCGTCGCGAAAAGGTTTCACGAAGTGGGCATACAGCTCTTGGGTAATCATGCGGTGCACTACCCACTCGAATATGTCGACGGCTTTGTCCGCGACGATGAGTTTGGCAGTGAGGTCGTAGAAGCGCTGGTATTGTGCGCGGGACATCTCTTTTAGGGTTGGCATCGCCTGCTCCAAATGCAGCAGTTTGAGCCGATGGTCTTGCCCGCTGAGCTGTTGGTGCATGCTTGGCACCAGTTGCGGCACGCCGGGTTCCGCAAGCTCGGCAATAAGCTGGGTTTGGTTGGCGCGCACGGTCTGGTCTTGACTGAGTAACATCGCGTAAACCATGGCCCTGGCCTCAAAGGTATCGTGGCTGGCTTGCTTTAGGTTGGTGTCGGCGGTTTCGATCATGCGCTGAGCCGCGGGTAAGTTCGCGCTGCCACTGAGCTGACTTACCGGCGCACCGGTCATATTGCCCGCAGAACTTGCAGCGCCGGAGGCACCAGAGCTGCCTCGGCTGCTTGATGCGGCTGAGTTGGGGTTCGCTGCAGGTACCCAGTTCGGGTCCAGTGCCTTGATGCGCGCTTCCAGCGGCGGGTGGGTGGCCATCATGCTGCTGAAGGATCGAATGGCACCAAAAAACAGGTGACTGTTTTCGTCGGCTTGAGGCGATTCGAGACGTGAACCGGTGCTGTGCGCACCGATCTTCTTCAGCGCGTTGGCAATACCTTGCGAGGAGCGGGTGAACTGCACAGCGCTGGCGTCGGCCAAGTATTCGCGCTGGCGGCTGACCGCGGCCTTAATGAGCTGCCCAAAGAACGTACCGCCATAGCCGATTACCAGCAGGCCAAGTCCAAGGGCGATAAGGCCGCCGCGTTCTCGAGAGCGGCTGAACATCGAGCCGCGCATCAAGGCGCCGCCGATGATGCCCAGAATCAAAATGCCGTTAAGCAGCGCGATAATGCGCAGGTTGATGCGCATATCACCGTTGAGAATATGGCTGAACTCGTGGGCCACCACGCCTTGAAGCTCCTGTCGGTTGAGCAAATCGATGGTGCCTTGGTTGATGCCAATCACTGCGTCGTGAATGCCAAAGCCCGCGGCGAAAGCATTAATACTGTCTTCACGAATGAGATACACCGGCGGCACCGGCATGCCCGCCGCAATGGCCATTTCCTCTACCACATTAAGCAGTTGGCGCTGTTGCGGGTCACGCGTGTTTTGGTGGATCAGCACGCCGCCAAGCGATTCCGCCACCGCCTTGCCGCCACCGCGTAGGGCCAAAAACTTAAATCCGCTGGCCACAGCGATAAGTCCAACCACGCCTAAGCTTGTGTACAGCCACACCTCCCGCGGGGCGTAAAGCAGTTGATCCACTAGCGACATACCGGGTGCGCTGTCGACAAAAAATACCAGCACGAGCAGATTCGTGAGGGCCACCAAGGAAATCACCGCCCCAATGAACAGCGCCGTGAGCAGTCGGGTGTTATGTCGGGCCTTATTTTGTGCCTGAAAGAAATTCACGAGTTATTTAGCTCCCGCCCGGCGGCCATGCATTAAAAGCTGACCTTGGGGGCTGCCTGTATTTCTTCCGAGTCTGCAAACTCCAGCAGCGCTGCGTCATTGCCAAAGCCGAAAGTGCTGGCAAAAAGTACTGGCGGAAACGAACTTCGGTAAGTGTTGAACTCGGTTACTTGATCGTTAAAGGCTTGGCGCGCGAAGGCGACTTTGTTCTCGGTGGTGGTGAGTTCTTCGGACAGCTGAGCCATGTTGGCGCTGGCCTTGAGATCAGGATAGGCCTCCATGGTGACGTTGAAGCGGCTCATCGCACTGCCCAGTATGCTCTCGGCGCCGGCAAGTTCGCTCATGGCCGCGGCGTCGCCGGGCTTGCCCGCCGCAGCGGCTAAGCCTGCAACCGCATCGTTGCGTGCACTGATGACGGCTTCCAAGGTTTCACGCTCGTGGCTCATGTAGGCCTTGGCTGTTTCGACAAGATTGGGAATGAGGTCATAGCGTCGCTTGAGCTGTACCTCGATTTGCGAAAAGCCGTTTTCATGGCGATTTTGCAGTTCAACCAGTTGGTTGTAGATGCGTGCGACCCAAAAAGCGAGCAGCGCCAAGACGACGAGAATAATGATCATTTCCATGGAAAACCCTTGGGCAGCGCCCGTTTGCTCTGGAGTCGGCATGATGCGTTGTCGTTAGGGAAAAGTAAAAAACCGTTGGCACTGGCGCTATTTTCACGACATATCGAAACGCCAGATGGTTAGATATAGTCAATTGCAGACGATGTTGAGAAACCGAATGAGTGAGCAAGCTGTGGCGTTTGATTCAGCGACTTATCGCCAGACCATGGGCAACTTTGCCACTGGCGTGGTGGTGGTCACTGGGCTGGTGGCGGATCAGCCCATCGGCTTTGCCGCTCAATCCTTTGTTTCTTTGTCGCTGGATCCACCGCTGGTTGCCTTCAGCCCCGCCAAGTCGTCGTCGAGTTGGCCGAAGATTCGCGAGAGCGGGCACTTTGGCATCAATATTTTGGGCGAAGACCAACGGGACGTATGCGTTGGTATGGCGCAATCGGGTGCGGATAAATTCGCCAATGTGCAGTGGCAGTCGGGTCTCACCGGCGCGCCCAAGCTACAAGGCGTGCTGGCCTTTATTGAATGCAGCATCGAGGACGAGCACGACGCCGGAGATCACACGATCGTGGTTGGTCGAGTGCAGGATTGCACCCGAGCTGACAGCGATTCTGCGCCGCTGCTGTATTTTCGAAGCGCTTACGGATCGTTCGTGTAACACCATGCAGTGAAAACGACAGTCAAATGACCTAGGAGGGGAAGATGAATCTACAAAGCCGCGTTTGCGAAATTCTGGAAATTGAACAACCCATCGTGCTGGCGGGTATGGGCGGGGCCAGCAGTCCTGCTCTTGCCGCGGCGGTATCCAACGCCGGTGGTTTGGGTGTACTCGGTGCGGCGGCCTGCGGGCCAAGGCAGTTGCGGGAGTGGATTCGCCAAACCCGCGAGATGACCGACAAGCCCTTTGGTGTCGATACGCTGCTGCCCGCGTCCGTGCGTCGGGCCAACTACGAAGACAACGATGGCCCAACGCCCATGGATCTTGTGCCTGAGCGCCAAGCCTTTGCCGAAGAATTTATGCGCAAGGAAGGCCTTGAGCCGCCAGAGCCCGGCTCACTGCAGCGTGGGCCAGACGATGATGAACCTGCGCTGTTCACCAAGGAGTTCTTCGAAGCGCAAATGGAGGTCATTATCCAGGAGCGGGTACCTGTCTATGCCTCTGGTTTGGGTAACCCCGGTCCGTGGATGACGGAGTTACGCGCTAACGGCACCAAGGTAATGGCCGTGGTCGGCGCGGTGCGCCACGCCATACAGGTGAAATCCTCTGGCCTCGACATCATCGTTGCGCAAGGCCATGACGGTGGTGGCCATAACTCACCCGTAGGCACCATGGCGCTGATACCTCAGGTGGTTGATGCGGTTGGCGACACGCCAGTGCTCGGGGCTGGCGGCATCTCCGACGGACGCGGCGTCGCTGCAGCGTTGATGTTAGGCGCGGAAGGGGTCTGGGTTGGCTCGGCCTTTTTGGCGTCGGAAGAGGCGAATATTTTCGATTTTCAAAAGCAGGCCATAGTCGATGCCACGGAAGAGGGTACCTCGGTATCTCGTACGGTCACTGGCAAGCCCGCGCGGATCATTCGCTCGAAGTGGACTGAACACTGGCTACGTGAAGACGTTGAGCCACTGCCAATGCCTTATCAGGGCATGATTTCTGGTCCTGTGATGGCGGCTGCCAACAAAGAAGGTCGTGGCGATGTAAATCCCGGTTTCGCCGGTCAGGGCATTGGCATGATCAAGGCGGTGAGACCTGCCAAGGAGATCTTCGACGAATTGGTATTCGGTGCGCAGCAGGCGTTGTCGGGTACGACGAATCTGCTGCGATAAGTTGAATGGGACTGGGGCCGAGCTTGCGGCCCCAATCGTTCATCGGTTAGCCCGCGGGTGACAGCGCTTCCAAACATTCCCAATGTATATCGCCGAATACGCCATTGGTGTTGACCGGCTGTATGCAGACATGATCTGCCCCAGCTTCCATGTGCTCGTTGATGCGTTCACGCAAGGCATCCACATCACCCCAAGCGAAGGTTTCGTCAATAAAGCGGTCGCTGAGATTATCGATATCGTCTTCGGTTAAGCCCATACGCAGCCAGTTGTTGCGGTAGTTGGGTAGACGGTTGTAGATCTTGGCAACCGGTCGCGCAAGCTCGCGCGCCTTCTCTGCGTTGGTTTCTAGAATGACTTTTTGCTCAACACACAGCAGCGGCCCTTCGCCCAGAATCTCGCGCGCCATCTTGGTATGCGATGGACCGGTAAAGTAGGGGTGAGCGCCTTGGGTATGGGTCTTGGCCAGTTCTAGCATTTTCGGCCCTAAAGCTGCGATCAGCGTTAGCGGATCATTGTCATCGCGCACAGCGTTATAGGGGGCGGTATCCATCTGTTCTAAATAGTTGCGCATGGTGGCGACTGGCGGGCCGTACTCCAGCTTGCGCACCCCTTCCACCAACGGCTTGTGCGATACCCCAATGGCCATCATGAAGCGATCTGCGGATTGCTCACCAAGGGTGTACTGCAGGGCTCGGCTGACAGTCGGCTCGCGGTGGTAAATGTTGGCGATGCCCGTCGCTAACTTGAGCTTGGTGGTGTTGGCAAGCAGCCAGGCAGCCAGCACAAATGGATTCTTGCCGACAGTCTCTGGCAACCAAAGCGTGTCATAGCCGAGTTCTTCCATGCGTTTTGCCGACGCCGCTGCATCAGCTGAGCTGGCACTGTCGAAAAAATACCAGATGCCTAACTTGCCTACTTCCATAACTCTCTCCCTTAACAAGTACGAATAAACGATCACTACAGGTTAACTTCTTTGGCTCTTCAATCCAAAGTCGATAAAGAGACTGCCGCTTCACATGGTTGTTAGTGAGTTCGCGATTGGCAGCGCCGTGGTATGGGCAATCACGCTAAACTGACAGGCCGGGCGCTATAACAGCGGGACATTCAGCAAGACGCCAACCCAAGGTAACGCCAACAAAAGGTGACGCCAACACAAGGCATTGATACTCAGTGAGCAATCCCGAACCGTCGACAGGGCCAGAGCGAACGGCCAACGCAGACCTCGCTGCTGAGCTAGGGGATGCGAGCCAGCGCCCGTCGATCTGGGAACTCGCTCTGCCCAGCATTCTGGGGAACCTCAGCTACACCATTGTGGGCATGGTGCAGACCAAATTTGTCGGTGAACTCGGCCCTCAGGCGCTTGCCGCCGTCGGCGCCGGGCAGCGGGTGATGTTTGCCATGCTCGCCATCCTAATGGCAGTGAGCGCAGGCACCACGGCCTTGGTGGCGCGCGCGTGGGGCGCCGGAGACTACGAAGAAGCCAGCCGAGTCACCATGGCATCGCTGGTGCTCGCCGGTTCCATGGCCGCCGTGGTGGCGGTGCTCGGTTTTTTGTTCGCCGGTTCCATGGCCGGCGTCTTTGGTCTTGATGAAGAAACCCTCGCCATGGCCACACGCAACATTCGTTGGCTCTCATTTTTCAACATCGCCTTTGCGGGCATGCTGATTTTAAGCGCCGCGCTGCGGGCTTCTGGCGATGCTTGGTCACCGCTGTGGATTTCTGCCGGCATTAATGTGCTCAACCTGCCACTGCTGTATGCCTTTATTTTTGGGCGCTGGGGCATGCCGGAAATGGGTGTTGCGGGCGCCGCGGTAGCAGCGGGTATCGCCTTCTCCTTGGGTACCTTGGTGCTGCTGACTTTGTGGGTGCGACAAAAGTTTCGCGTGCGCCATGTCACCGGTGGCTGGTGGCGGCGTCAGCGCCTGAAACAGTTGGTGAACATTGGTTATCCGGCGGCGCTGGAACAGGGAGTTTTCCAGCTGGGTTTTTTCATCTTCCTCATTCTCATTGGCAACAACTACGGCACCGAGGCATTTGCCGCCTATAACATTGGCGTCAACATTCTGGCGATCTGCATGACCGTG
>ERZ802822.826-NODE-826-length-20846-cov-13.473061_pt1 | contig 20846 bp, 18 predicted proteins | sample MGYA00345649_ERZ802822 | MGnify/ENA primary metagenome ERZ802822 (study PRJEB30503, sample SAMEA104212359) | marine metagenome | biome: Westerlies Biome; feature: [SRF] surface water layer (ENVO:00010504) within the epipelagic zone...; material: water...
CGTGGTCCCCACTTAGCACCTGCGTAGGCCGCTCTTTAATTCCCACCAGTAACTCAGGCTGCACGGCGGGCACATTCATGTTGCCCTCGGCATGAGCGGCGTCGTAGTCGCCCTGCTGCACCAGCCAGGTGCCGCTGGCGACATCATTCGATGCCCCCACGTGGTCCCAATGGATGTGCGAGAACGCCACATATTCAAGCGAGCTCATATCAAAGCCCAAATCCATGCGCGCCATTTGTGAGGCCAGGGTTTCATCAAGGTTATTGGCTACACCGTCTTCCCGCACCACCCAGCCATCGCTTTGCGCAAAGACGGAGGGCAGGCCCGCATCCCACAGCAGTTGGCCCTTGGGGTGATCCACCACGTAACACGGTGCCGAGAGTTCCCGCACGTCGGTGTCGGTCTCTTGTAGGTTGAATGCCTCAACCGAGACGAGCCGAATGCGGCCACAATCGAAGACATAAAGCTTAGGCCCTGCGGTGGCGTCACTCGCTAGCACCTCGACACTGGCGGCATCGGCCGCCGTATCGGATTGCTGCTGGCAGGCCATGAGTCCAATACTCAAAAACAGAATCAGAAGCCGGCTCATACTTATCTCCCCAAATAGGCTCGTTAACGCAATTTTGAGCTTGGCCGATTCGCATTACCGAGGCAACCGCAACCTGAGCGATGTTAACGTAGCGCTTTCAGCAACTCAGAGGCCACACCATGCGCTTACTCATCACATCACTGCTGCTGGCCTGCCTGGGGCCAACAGTCGCCGCAGCCCAAAACAGCGCCGCCACCGATATCGCCAATACCGAAACGGCGGCCGGCCAGTTCTATAGCTCCCAACTCAGCCTTGACCAAGGCTTCCCCTTCTCGGACATCGTCGAGACCAATGGCGGCCTCATATTTATTTCTGGCCTTGTCGGCACTGATGAGTCCGGTGAGCTGGTAACCGGCGGGCTCGAGGCCGAGACCCACGCGATCTTTAGGCAAATGAAAACCTACCTCGCCCATCTCAACCTCGACCTCTCCGACGTGGTGAAGTGCTTGGTGATGATTGACGACATTGACCAGTGGGGCGACTTTAATGGCGTGTATACCCAATACTTTCAGACCCCCTACCCCGCACGAAGCGCCATGGGTGCCGACGGCCTAGCGCTGGGGGCGTCGTTGGAACTGGAGTGCATTGCGGTGAGGCGATAAGCGCTCCGGCCCACCTCCTCACTTTGGCAGGCTCGACTTAAATTGATCCGCACCATCACAGGCGCACTAAACCGCTTTTTGCCAACGGAGGGTGTTCTCCCATGACCAAAAAGGATGAGCTTGCGAACACTCCCGAGCAGTTGCTTGCCCGCGCCTACGCCCTGCGTAGCAACGATCCCGACGAAACGCTGAAACTCTATGCTGACTGGGCAGAAACCTACGACCAGACCATGCTCGACGGGCTGTCCTATCGATCACCCCAGCGGATCGCGACCCTCGCTGCAATGACTGAAGCGCGGCGGGATGTGCGAGTGCTCGACGTCGGTTGCGGGACCGGCCTACTCGCAAGCAGCCTACGCGCTGAGGGTTTCAATCGGGTCGACGGTCTCGATTACTCCGCCCCCATGCTGGCAGTGGCCCAGCGCGAAGGCCGGATCGATGAAGCCTTTTTACGCGACCTGAACGAAGGGCTTGAGATGGGGGCAGAGCGTTACGACATGTTGGTCTCGACCGGGACATTTACCCACGGGCACGTGGGGGCAGGATGCCTCCCGGAGCTTCTGGCACTGCTAAAGCCCGGGGGGCATTTAATCTGCACCGTGCACCGCGACATCTGGGACGAAGGTGGCTTCGGTATGGGTTTGCAGGCGTTAGCCGAGGCCAAAGTCGCCGCGGTCCGCTCGCGCGAGGCCGATCGCCTGTTCGCAGCCGACGACGAGCCTTCCGGCTGGTATGTGGTGGTCGAGAAACTACCCAGCTGAGCCATAATGCCTTTGGAGTCCCGATTCCTTTCCCGCGTCATGAGGCCGGGCACTTCCGGCGGTTACTATTTGCGGCGGGTTTCAGTTAGGCTCCGGCGAAGGCCGTGAGTCCACGGCTGTTGGGACGGAGATAAAAATGCCGCAAGAAACTGATGTTGCCACCGACACACTTTTATTGCGCTACTGGAATTGTTCTGCGCGAGGCATGCTCGTCCGGTACATGGCGTACGACGCTGCTCTGGATTTCGTTGATGAGATTGTCTCCCTTGAAGAGACGTTTGTAAGCGGCAGCTGGGCGATCAAGGAGAAATTTTTACCGGAATTTTCAGGGCCTCTCAAGGCGCTTCCCGTGGTGGAGCACAACGGAGAAATAATCAATCAGACCAGTGCTTGCACTCAGTACGTCGCTGAGCTTGCGGGGTTCATGCCCGAGGCACCCGCAGATCGCGCAAAAGCGATCATGATCTGCTCCCACATTTATGAAGATATCCAAGTGCCCATGTGGGACTCATTCTGGGGGTGGAAAGATTGGGAGCGCGATGTGCTTGGCGGGTACGGCGGTCCTACATCTGCGCTGGCATTAAAGATTTCTAATCTTGAGCAAATACTCGCTGCTAGCCCCAGTGGCTTCGCCGTAGGATCGCAAATAAGCATGGCCGACTTTGCTATTTTTTATGTCGTTGAGAGCCTTACGCGACGAATACTCGAGGTTGCTAGTGGGCCCGACGCTGTTGAACTGCTCTTGGGAGACAAACCAGCCATCGCACAGCACCAAACAATGATGAGTACTCGCCCTAATATCGCAAGCTACAGAAAGTCCGACATATGGCATGTCTACGGACCCTACTGGACGGGCAAAGGAACGCTAGGGGACCGAACGCACGAGCTGGGGCTCGGAGAAACCGAACTGGAGGGCTTTGAAACCCTGGCTTCATTACTTTTACGGCTCCCAAGCGCCTGAGGAGGGCAAGACTTTATTCGCACGCTGAATGATCTGAGTCAGTGATCAGGGTTGCGCCCTTGGCTTTTGAAAAATAAGCACATGTTGCTGCGGCAGGTGGCTCTCCGTCCTGACCCAGTCGAGGCCAATGGCCGCCATTTCTTGCTTCACCTGCATCTCACTCATTTTGTGCAACCGCTTGATAGGGACCCGTGGGTCCTCTGCTCGGTACTCCACAAGCACAAGCTGTCCGCCCGGCTTTAGCGAGGCTTTCAGACGTTCGCCCATTTCTCTAGGAAACGAAAACTCGTGGTACGCATCCACGATAAAAGCTAAGTCAATCTCATTGTCCGGTAGCTTGGGATCATCCGCCTCACCCAGAACGGTCTCCACGTTGACGACATTTTCCAGCGTTTTACGCTGCTCTATGATGGCCAGCATCTCGGGTTGAATATCAACCGAGAACACTTTCCCCTCAGGCACCCGTGCTGCGACAGGAAAGGTGAAATAACCCGTCCCGGCGCCGATGTCTGCGACCACAAAATCCTCCGACAGAGTGAGGCCAGTGATCAAAAGGTCTGTTCGCTCCTGACGCTCCCGCTCAGGGCGCTCCAGCCAGCCAGCGCCTAAGTGACCCATGACGTGCGAAATCTCTCGCCCCATATAAATCTTGCCTATGCCATCACGATTAGGCGAACCAGTGGTGTAGTGAGATTTCTCTGGGTCGACGTCCGCCCTGACACCACAAGCGCTAAAGGCAAGGCTTAGGCAAACAATCCATCTTAGTATGGGCATCCCGCCTCCAAGCTTGATATTGCACTGCTCTAGAGCACTCGGCGCTGAACGAATTGCCGATTTGTTATTGGAACTAGCCGTTGCTCTATGAGTATGCCTCTGAGAACGTCAGATTAGCATCTGCGTGGCCCTGCTCGTCAGCTCTCACCTTGAGAATCATGTCTGACAGCTTCGCATCAGCGGGCAGGTTGTAGTAATCGATGGCAAGAGGAGACGCTGGGCAGTTCTCGATCGCTCCGGCCTCAATCTGCTCCAGATAGCTTGTGTAACTTGTGACTGCTTCTTCCTCAAAATAATGGATCATCTTGTGCGCTGTCTTGGGTGACACAATGTAGAGGACAAAGTAGTAAGCCATAAACACCAACTGTGCGGTCAGTATCAGCGCTCTCTCTAGCCAGTTGGGCTGTGCAATGTCGATGAAGAACATCAGGTGCATGCGCTCATTCTCAGCCTCGGCAAGCAGTTCACGTATCAGTGGGCCGTATCCTGTCTTGGCTTGGCGCAGGCTCTTGAGGTGAACCCACATCCCCGCGACCATTCCGGGCACTCCTGCGACTGTCTCTAGTACGACAGCACGATGGCCGTACCGAGTAGTAAAAAACGCATCCGCAAAAAAACGGAAAAACATTGTCATGCTCCGTGCGAACCAATCGCTCATGTTTCCCTCCGACTTTGAGGGGCAACAGTAGCGCAATTGTGATGTAAAACATGGTGGGCTTCGGACCCTGCTGACCTCGACTATCGTCCTAGCGGCCTGAGGTGTCTGAGCGTATGTTGTTGACAACCAGATGAGCTAATCGAAGAGTTGCTTTAAAGAGATGCTTTAAGTTGGTACCTGTTCAGTTTCTAGTACCCGGTCAGTTCTAAATAGCCCACGCCCTGGTGACTTCCCTGCACTCGAACAGGTCCTTCCCAATAGGGAAATACCGTTGCAAGCCAGCTGTGGGGCCTATCCGTCGTGACTGAGATATTGATGCCGAGCTTGGGGGCTCTGACACGCCAGTCGAGGGGTATTTCTTTGATGCTACTTCGCTGCTTACCGCCCACAGCGCTATTAATCGTCAGCTGAGTTGTACTCTCGGGAGTCATTGTTACGTCCCCCGCCTCTAGCACAGTGACCTCGCCAGACTCACTCACCCAGCTGCCGCTGATGTAATGCTCCCCCGAATCATGGCGCAACTGATAAACCATCAGTGCACTGCCATCACTCAAGTGCAGCGACACCCAATCCCAGCCGGCCTGATTGTCTGCTAGAGGCTGCGAGCTCCATTCGCGATCTAACCAGCCCTTACCTGCCAACTCGACAGGCGCATCATCAACCCAGATCGTGCCAGCAATATCGATCGAGGGCTGACTGTAGTAATAACTCGCTTGACCGAGGTCACTCTTTTGACTGAACCCGTTCTTACCCTGCAACACCCAGTCATCAGAAGCCTCCAGCTTCAGCTTGAAGCGATGGGTATCGGTACTGGCGGTCAGAACTCCTGGAAAAGGTGCCAGCGAATCTGACAGCCAAAGCCAGTCATCCATCCAAGCCTCGAAGGTATTTTGTTGCGTCACTGCAACCCCCGCTTGCCCCACGCCACCTCGCGCAAACCGCTGTGAAAACTCAAAGCCATGCGGTGTGGAGATCGCTGCATGGGCCATCCAGGTTTGATTCGACTGCCAGCCACCAGGATTGGGCGCCGAGTTCATCGCCTGACGAAACAGCGTCCAGTGAATACCGTAATCCCGCCCGTCGCTGCCTGTCAGATTCGCAGTGAGGTACCACCACTCAATTTTGAAACGTTCATGTGGATAATGGTCCTGCGGAAACAAAAATGTTCGACCCGGTTCGACCTGAGCGAAGCCGTCTCCCGATTGACGTAAAAGCTGATACGGGTCTTGTGCCGCGGCGAGGCGGCTTGTAGCTCCACAGACAATGACAAGCGAAAGGAAAAGCCATCGGCGCAATTGAGCGTCAGCCATCATCACTCACCCGCGAGGCTCTTCAGCGCATCATTGACCGCTACTTGCTGCCTCATCGAGGCCAAGACAAATGCGGCTAATACGACCATAGCCACAACAACAAACAAAAAAACGATTGGTTCGGTAGCGACGACTAAAGGCATCGTCCACCCAAAGGAAATAACGTTGATCTTATGAATGAGCAGCCAAGACAGCAAGAAACCCAGAGGCAATGACAGTGCCATCACCACGGCTGTCATCAGAACTATCGGAAAACCCAACACAGCAAAAAAGCCAAACCAACTCATACCCAAAGATCGCCATAGGGCGTACTCCGTTCGTCTAAATTGATACGCGGCCAGAAGCGACGAAAAGATGGCTACGGACGCTACCAGCAAGGTCAAAGCATTGAGCGCACGAGTAATAGCAAATGTGCGGTCAAAAATTGTCAGGGATAAGGCGAGTACATCACGCTGTGACACCCACTGTGATGGCTGAAGCCCAAGTTGTGACAGCCCTAACTCAGCTGCTGCGTGCTGATTATCCTGCACCCAAATGCCCCACCCCTGGGGTTCAGCGCTCGCATACAATTGCTTGAAGCGCTCGCTGGGCAAATAAAGCGAGAAGTTGACGTTCCCATAATCGTGAAAAAACCCTAGCACCTCAAACGGTCGCAGGCCGAGTTCGGTCTCCAACTCGAGTGTATCGCCAACCTCAACCCCGGCGAGATATTTCAACTGCTCGTTGGCAAAAACACGGTCAACACCGACACCACCAACGGACCAGCGAGCAAAAGCAGCGGGAGTGGCCTCGATAATACTATCGGGGCCGAAGTCGGGCGCATCGACATCAATACCAACAACCGTCATGGTTCTGTCGGCGTACGATCGCTCTGCGACCGCGCGCCGATGAGCGGCTCGAATCCAATCTTGACCCACGAGAGATTCTGTCTCCATGACACCCGCCGTCACATAAAAGTCTGCCGATAACCGCGTCTCAAGCCAGTCGGTGAGTGCTAGCCGGAAACTGCCTACCAACGAGGTGACACCGATATTCGCAATCAAGGTGAGTAACAACGCCATCATTGCCAGCCGCAAATGCGGAAACTGGTGACTCACATCAGCCAAGGCCCAGCGCGCCAACCAATGTCGGCGTATCACCGTTCTACTCAATGCCGACACCGACAACACGGTGATAGGCAGCAACGCAACCCCAGCAAACAATATCAATGAGAGCAGAGCAAACCCTTGCAAAACCGACGAGGCTTTTGGATAACAGACATAGGCGAGCAACAGCAACGCCAAACCTACGACCGCTAAGGCAGCATCCTGGCGCGAGAATAATGTCTCGTCGCGCGCGTTAGATTCATTTGGGCTCATTGCGGTTGCCCGCAACAAAGGTAAGACAAGCGCTAAGCTCAACCCTGCAAACGCGAGCAATAACGCCTCCCAAAAAAGTCCCGTGTTGAACATAGGGAGACTCGATACTGAAGCCCCGTAGATATTTTGCATGGTTGCCGCCACCGCAGGCATCAGCGCCGCACTCAAGGGCTGCGCTAGCAGTGTGCCAAGCACAGCACCAGTAACCGCCCAAATCAGTGACTCGGTTGCAATCGCCACGACAATTGCTCGCCTTGCAGCACCCAAATCTTGCAGCACGCCGAAGGCTTGTTGTCTGGCATGCAGCGAAAAGTTCACCGCGTTAAAAACAATGAAAGTCCCTACGACAAACGACAGCAATCCCAATGCAGTCAGGTTGGTGTGCAAGCTCTGGGTTAGCTGAGAAAGATCAAGCGCCTCAGACTGTTTAGATAGCATTAAGCGACTGCCAAACTGATCGAAAAATCTTTGCTGCTCGGCCTCTGTCAAAGGAGGGGCCGCCAGATAAGACACTCTCTCCGTCTCGAATAGCGATAGCGCCGCACCCAAGTCGATAAAAATTTGATCGCGTTGTTGCGCCTGAGACCGGATAACCGTTGGCGGTAGCCGTTTGCCCTCACGCAGCCGAATCTGCTGCCCCTCGGTAACCGCCAAGCGGGCAGCTGTCTGAGAGGGTACCCACGCTTCGTAAGGCGGTTGCGTCAAGCGACTCCAGCCATCACCGCCAAATGGACTGTTTTCAAGTGCGCTATCGTCGACACTGCCAACGCCTCCTCCTGTGAATGGCAGCGCCAATAAATCTGTCGCTATGATCGAAATAAGCGCCCCATCTGCGCTGACAAGCCGCTTTTCTATCACTGGATAAAAATGAGTAAAGCCCGCGCGTCGAAGCCGGATATAGTCACTAATGGCGACTTCAGTGCTCACGCGGTCAGTAATTCGCCACTGTGCCGAGATACCCAGAATCTGATCAGCTTCCGCGTAGCTCGCTTCCGCGCTTGCGTTAATTTGGGCGACCGCGGTGTACAGTCCGCAGCCCAAAACCAGGCCAACTAGAACAAAGAGTGCTTGCAGAGGGTTTTGACGGTAGAAGGCAAGTGTGGTGGCCAGTGTCACCAGCGTAACGCGAGTCATACGGCAGGGGCTAAGGAGCCAGAGCCCAATAGGAAAGAATGACTCAGATGACTGGCGATAGACGCACTATGCGTAACGACTACTAGCGTAGCACCTGCATTTGAGGCGGCACTCACCAGTAGCTCAATAACCGCATTGCTGGTGGCCTCGTCGAGGCTTCCAGTGGGCTCGTCAGCCAATACCAGTTGCGGTTGATGCATGAGCGCCCGCGCGATCGCAACCCGCTGTTGCTGTCCACCGGATAGCTGGTTTGGGCGTCGATGTGCAAGGTGATCGATATTCAGCATGTCAAACAAATGAGCAGCAAAATCTTGATCGAAGGCGCCCGCCAAGCGAGCTTGCAATGCAGCGTTATCCCAAGCCGATAACGAGGGTACCAAGTGGAACTTTTGGAAGATCAGTCCGATATGATTTCGGCGAAAAGCAGTCAGTTCTGCCTGATTGAGCCGATCGATTCGCACATTGTCGACCAGCACCTCGCCGCTATCGACTGTATCAAGACCGGCGATTATGTTCATGAGCGTGGTCTTTCCCGCGCCACTCTCTCCCATTAGCGCGGCGCTCTCGCCAGAACCCATACACCAAGACAAACCCCTGGCTACATGAATAACATCGCCACGGTCACGAAATGATTTGTCCACTTGTTTAAGTTTGAACATGGCAACCCTATACGTGTCAGCACTGAGTGAGTGTCTGCCTTCGGCAGGCCGACTCCAGAGAATCAAGGGGTATACGCAAATCGGAGCCCATTAGAATGCGTATCGCCGTGAAATTTACATCGGTTTTTATACCTCGGTATCCCGCCTTGGATTGCTTACGCACAGGTCTAAGGCCACAGTCTTCACCCTCTGAAAACCTCTTAAAGAACGATAGTCAGATTGGAGAACTCAGCACAGGACACAGTCGAGTTTCTCGCTGACTATGATGGTGAGAGCTGCGTGGCTTTAGATCAGATTGCAAAATAAGTTTTGCTGACGGCATGACACTCTAAGACGGGGCACTTTTGGGGGTATGTGGCCAGAGAATCTCCACAAAATGTTTCAATTAATATTGTCTTGTAATCTGGGTTCAACTACCGCCGCCGCTGTTCGTTAGTGCGGGCAATTGGATAGTGGGCTGCGTGAAGGAACGCTCAGAGGAGAGGGTTGCAACTGCAGCACCTACGGACCGCTGACTGGCTTGGCGATCATCAACCACGTTGCCATAACCAACGGCACTGTGCTGATCAGCCCCCAGATCAGCCAGCAACGAGAGAGTTGCTGATATTCTTCGCTAACACCCAGCCCTGAAAACGCCTTCGCTAACTTCGCTTGCTTTATCTGAAGGGGCACCAGAATAAAAAGCCAAGTCAAACCCGCGACGGCGAAGAGGGCCTGACTTGAGAGCAACCAATACTGCGTGAGGGGCCAGTTACCGATAAAGACCATGGCGTAGCCACCACATGTCAATAGTAAGACTCCCCACACCGTCATCGACCAGTCTGTGTACGTAATCAGCTTTTGTGCAAAGCTCAGTACCTCAGGGCTATGTGTGCGATCTGCAAAGTATTTCCAAATAGCCGTGACTGTGATGTTACCCATAAGCATGACCACGCCGGTAACGTGCAGAAACTTTGCAATTTCATAGGTCACATTCAAGTAGCCTAGCGGGGGCGATCGTCCCTACATCTTCAGGTCGATCACCCCCCACGATTACTCGGACGGCAGAAGAACGCTGTCAATGACATGCACCACACCATTTGACGCAGCGATGTCAGTCATGATCACGTTGGCCGCATCCACCTTCACGCCCGCATCGGTCGCCGTGATTGTAACGCTGCTGCCTTCAACGGTTTTTGCACTGTCGAGCTTGACTACGTCAGCCGCTTTCACCTTACCCGATACAACATGGTACGTCAGGATCGCTGTCAGCTGGTCCTTGTTTTCCGGTTTGAGCAGTGACTCGACTGTGCCTTCGGGGAGCTTGGCAAAAGCAGCATTGGTCGGCGCAAAAACAGTGTAGGGGCCGTCACCGGATAAAACGCCGACGAGACCGGCAGCCTTAACCGCCGCCACAAGTGTAGATAAATCGTCATTACCAGCGGCAAGTTCAACGATCGAGGGGCCCATATTGCTATGCCCACCTTCATGGTGTCCGGCGTGGGCAACGTTAAAGAGTGAAAGCGCGAGCGTGGCGGACATCAGTAGCAAAGATTTTTTAATCATGGTCATGGAGTACTCCAAAAGTGATACGTAGTGAGTTCGACTTGCAGTTACCCCGTTGTTACGCAACGCGTTGTGGTCTAGACCCGCGCTGTCGACCTTTTGTCTAAAACGGTTGTGGAGATTCAAGCCCCCGATAATACATTGGAGTTTTCATGACAGGTCGACCGTGTTTTGGAGTCCACGCCTTGACAAGCTTCGCCATCAGTCGAGGTACTGCTGAGATGAACGTTGCACCTATTGCTTAGGAGCCAGGCCGGATTTACAAAGCGCTGCTCAGCCCAACCACATGACCGTGAGCATACATAGACAAACCCCAGTGTTTTTTTCGGGCAGGTATGCGCCAAAGCCCACTACCATCAAAATACCATCCGCACTGGCGACTCCACCGTTTAAAACCCTGGGCAAATTGTCTGTTTGACATCAGCTCTCTGGGAGTGGAGGTCCCCTCTGGCTCAGGACAAAGCCACTCTGGTATCAGAGTGGCGAGCCAAATCCCCAGCATCAGTCATATTATTTCCATGCGGGCAATTCACGCATCAATTCGGAGCTCGGATAGATGAGCACTCGAAATCCCACTGATGCCAATGACTGATCCATGGGGTGTTCCGAGTTCCTCACAGACATAGCGCTCAACGAACGCAGCCTCACGCACATTCATGCGACGTAATGCAGTTCTGACCTGCGCAAGCGAGACAAAATGTTTCGTAGCGCCGCATCGATCCTTCATCAATTCAGCGCGATCAGCGCTGTTGGGGTTCAACATAATCACGTAACCTCGACATGCACTGGACATGACACGCGCTTCGGTGGCTTCAGCTAGCTTTTTCCAGAGGTAGGGCACGTGTATCGTCCTTTCATGTTTGGATGGATCGGGGTCCGATTCCACGCGTGAGAGCGCAACAATGACGGGGTTGCGTGTTATACGGAGTTTGGTGTGAACCCGATGGGTGGCGCATGCACCCAATCCAATACTCGTTACCTGCGCGATATCTGAAAGTTTCTGCGCAGCAGATGTGAATGAAATGTGTTCGCAAGAACTCAACGCAACTCATTGTCATCAAGAAGGGTTTAAATCAATGCTGGACACTACTGGTACATTCAGGAGTGAGCAGTCTTTAATCGATTAAATTTACCTCTCACCGTCGCTGACACTAGCAAGGAACAGAGAGATGCCACCTATTAATCGAAGACGATTTATCAACGCGGCGATCGCTACGGCGGGAACCACCATCATTGCGCGGTTTAGTCATGCTCAGGAGATCGTTTCGAGTGACGACGCCACGGCCCTCGCGATGGGATATGTCGCCGAACATACGTCAGTCGATACGGAAAAGTGGAACAAAAAGGCGTCACCAGGCGGCGAAAATCAAAAATGCACTAGCTGCTCGATCTATCAACCCATAGACGGCGATTATGGACTCTGCCCCATATTCGTAGGTAAGCGGGTGCACGCCAATGGCTGGTGTAATGGTTGGGTGGCCTGAGAAAGGAGGTGAGGCGACATAGATCTGCACCTTTTAGGTGCGCTAGGCTCAGCCGTTGAAGCCTGACTCGAGGGGTTGGCGTTAAATGGGGCGTTGCACGAAGCCACCTCAGATCTCAGCTTGAGCTTCATACCACTAGCAAAAAGACGAGACGCCAGTTGATAGCTATCGCAGGCCTCCTGCTAACCGCGTTCTTGTTCGGCGGTATGCTACTTTTCTCGTTTGGTTTTGCAGCCTTCGTTTTTACGACATTACCGGCCGAGCAAGCGGGCCGATTATTGCGAGAGGCTTTTCCACACTTTTATGCCTGGTGCATTTTGACCAGTGCGACAGCGGCCCTGCCTCTCTATAGCGTCGACCCAGTTTGTGCCGCGCTGCTTCTGTCGGTTGCGGTGACAACGATCCCCGCACGGCAGGTATTAATGCCTGCGATAAACAACGCGACGGACTCTGGAGATAAATCGCGATTCAACATTTTACACAGCGCCTCGGTCACACTGACGTTATCGCAGATATGTGCCGTGGGTTATTGCCTCACGAGAATGATTTAAATTTTCAAAACATGGGGCGCGGGGACAACGCCATAGCGCCGCTAGAATCACACTCACGAGGTCTGCAACAGGCCGCTGGGCGCCTGTTTGGGGGCATATCAGCTAACATCAGCTTTGTTATTGTAATAGGCAGGTAATTTTACGGAGACTATCCGCCTCCCGCCGCCTCCATCGAATCGATACGGCAAGACCTTTAATCTAACAATAAACCCCGGCGCCGTTTGCTATCAGTAAAAAAGGCCTGCTTCGCACCATGCAAAAAGCTAGCGCCACTGGCAACACCGTATACTGACCGCCATGCCCGCCGCCCTCGACATTCTTCAGCAAACCTTTGGTTACCCCAGCTTTCGCGGCCCCCAGGAAACGATTATCCAAACGATCGTCGAGGGAAATGACGCACTGGTATTGATGCCCACGGGCGGCGGCAAATCGTTGTGCTACCAGATCCCCGCGTTGGTGAAGCCCGGCTGCGGCGTTGTGATCTCGCCTTTGATTGCGCTGATGCAGGACCAGGTGAATGCCATGCGCGAGCTGGGAGTGCGGGCCAGCTTTCTCAATTCAACCCTCGATGCCACCACCGCGGCCGAGGTTGAGCGCGCGCTCATCGAAGGTGAGCTAGACCTCTTATACATTGCCCCCGAGCGGCTTACGCAGAGCAGAACGCTGGACTTACTCAAACGCTGTGAGATCGCACTGTTTGCGATTGACGAGGCGCACTGTGTCTCACAGTGGGGCCATGATTTTCGGGCTGATTACCTGCAGCTGAGTTTGCTGCACGAGCAGTTCCCCGACGTACCGCGCATTGCGCTCACCGCCACCGCCGACGAGCAAACCCGGCTCGAGATTGCGGCGCGCCTGCAACTCGAGGATGCCGCCCGCTTTGTGGTGGGTTTTGACCGGCCCAACATTCGCTACCGCATTGGCCTTAAACACAACGCCCGGCAGCAGCTACTGGCGTTTTTGAAAGCCGAGCACCCGAATGACGCAGGCATTGTGTACTGCCTGTCGCGCAAGAAAACCGAAGAGACCGCCAGCTGGCTGGCCACCCAAGGGTTTACCGCCCTGCCCTACCACGCGGGGCTGCCGGCAGAGGAGCGGGCGGCGCATCAGGCGCGCTTTTTGCGCGAGGAGTCGGTGGTGATGGTGGCCACCATTGCCTTTGGTATGGGTATTGATAAACCCGACGTGCGCTTTGTGGCGCATCTCGATCTACCCAAGACCGTTGAGGCCTACTATCAGGAGACGGGCCGCGCCGGTCGCGATGGCGCACCCGCTAACGCCTGGATGATTTATGGCCTGCAGGATGTGATCAAACTGCGGCAAATGATGCAGGACTCTCAAGGCAGTGAGCAGCACAAACGCATAGAGCAGCACCGGCTGAACGCCATGCTGGGCCTGTGTGAGATCACCAGCTGCCGGCGCCAGGCGTTGCTCGGCTATTTTGGGGAGACCCACCCCGAGCCCTGCGGCAACTGCGACAGCTGCTTAGAGCCCGCACAAACCTGGGACGCCACCGAAGCCTGCCGCATGGCACTCAGTGCCGTAGCACGCACCGGTGAGCGCTTTGGGGTGAATCACTTAATCGATGTGCTCAAAGGCAAAGAAACCGACAAGATCTGGCAGTTTGATCACCACCATTTACCCACCTTTGGGGTCGGCGACGCGCTCGATAACAACCAGTGGCGCTCAGTATTCAGGCAACTCGTGGGCCGGGGCTATTTATCGGTCGACCTGCAGGGCTATGGCGCGCTCAAACTGCAAGAAAAATGTCGGCCCCTGTTGCGCGGCGAGTGCGACATTGCGCTGCGCCTGGACCAAAAGCAAAAGGTGGCCAAGCGGCAAACCAAAACCCCGCTGCCCGACGACATCAATGTGGCTCTATGGGAAGCACTGCGTAACTGCCGGCGCGAACTGGCCGAGGAGCAAAGTGTGCCGCCGTATGTGATTTTTCATGACAGCACGCTGGTAGAAATGTGCTCGATGGCGCCCAAAACGCTAGATGCCTTCTCGAAGCTCTCGGGGGTGGGCGAGCGCAAGCTCATGAAGTACGGCGAGGCGTTTATCGCAGCCATCAAAACCGCCGAGCAAGAGCAGTTCGGTTAGCGCCCGCCGTGACCGCACCGCCAAAAACGAACTCGGTTGAATCACTGGCGCAGTGCCACCCGCTGATCATCGAGGGCATGGGCGGCTATGACCCCCGGGATCCAGAGCCCATCGCGGCGCTGCTCGTCTCGCAGCTGCGTGATCGGTGGCAGGCCCGGCCTCCCACCAGGCCCCTCATACTGGTGACTCAGGGCGACCCGATCGAAGAGCGCGGCATCTCGGCCATCACGCGACACGTTGCCGATGAATTGGGTATCCCCCGGGCAATGGTCTTTTTAGATCCCGACATTGCGGACTACCACAAGCCCAATGCCGATCATCACGGCGTAATCCTTGAGATCCGCTACTCGGCACTCACAAGCTTGCTAGAGCGCGAGCGGGCTGGTGTGATGAGCACGTTGGAGCGCGCGATTGATGCGGCTCTGGCCGAGAAGGATCATCAGCGAGAGTCAGAGGGCAAAGCCCCCCTCCAAAGCTATTACCGGGATTTCGCCCTGCTTCAGGAAGTCACCAAAGCCGCGTGCAATGTGATCTGTGGCGACCTCACTATCGCGCACACCAGCGCTAAGATCAGCCCGTTTTCCGTGACGAGTTTTTACGCGGTGGGTTTGGCAATGGGGCTGATCGACGCCGGGCAGATCGTCCCGTTTGAGGGTTGATCTAGAGTCACTGGGGATCGCGGGTTACACACCGGAAGCCTCCAACGCGTCGAGTGCCTCCTGCTGCGCCAGCCACTCATTCTCAAGTTCGGCTAACTCACCTTTCAGCTGCCCTTCTTGCTTCAGCAGCTCAGCCAATTCACTGCCAGCGTTTTCAGCATAGAGATCACCGTCGGCCAATTTGCTCTGTAGCGCCCGCAGTGACTGCTGCCCTTTTTCTATGCGCTGCTCAAGCTGTCGTAACGATTTTTTGAGCGGTTGCAGCTGGGCGCGTTGATGCGCCGCGGCCTGACGGCGCGCCTTACGATCACCTGAGTCTTCTGGGGCAGCAATGGGGGCTGCCGCAGGCGCCGCTGCCTCTGCTGGGTTGGAGGACAGCACCCATTTTTCGTAGGTTTCTACGTCGCCGGCGTAGTCATCCACGGTGCCGTCATTCACCAGCAGCAACTGCTCCACCGAGTTGCGCAGCAGGTGCCGGTCGTGACTCACCAGCACAATGGCGCCGGCGTAATCCTGCAGCGCCACTTCTAAAGCGTGGCGCATATCGAGATCTAAATGGTTGGTGGGCTCGTCCAGAATCAACACATTGGGTGCCTGCCACGCCACATGGGCGAGTGCGAGCCGGGCTTTCTCGCCGCCCGAAAAAGGCCGAATCGCTTCTTTGGCCCGGTCACCCCTAAAATCAAAGCCGCCGAGAAAATCGAGAATCTCCTGATCCCGGGCCTTGGGCGAGAGCCGCTGTATATGTAAAAACGCGCTGGCGTCGAGGTCGAGCACCTCGAGCTGCTGCTGGTCAAAGTAGCCGATCTGCAAATGCGCACCTTCGGTGCGCTCGCCCCCCATAAGCGGGAGCTCGCCGGTCAGGCTTTTCAAAAGCGTGGTTTTACCGGCACCGTTTTTACCCAACAGGCCAATACGATCTCCCGGGCTTAACGACACCGACACCTTGGTAAGCACCGCGCGATCACCGTGGCCAAGGGAGGCGTCACTCAAGGTCAGCAGCGGATCGCTCACCTTGCCCGGTTGCGGAAAACTAAAGCTGAAGGGCGAGTCGACGTGTGCCTGCGCCACTTTTTGCATGCGCTCGAGTTCTTTGAGGCGCGATTGCGCCTGACGTGCCTTGGTGGCCTTGGCCCTGAACCGGCGCACGAAGTCCTCGATGTCGGCAATACGCCGCTGCTGCTTGTCATACTGCGCCTGCTGCTGGGCCATCTGCTCGGCGCGCTGGCGCTCATAGTCAGAGTAGCCTCCCCGATAAGCCGTGAGCGCTTGGCGGGCAATCTCCAGCGTGCGCTCGCAGGTGGCGTCGATAAAGTCGCGGTCGTGGGAGATCATCAGCAGGGTGCCGCGATAGCCCTGAAGCCAGCTTTGCAGCCACAGCGTGGTGTCGAGATCCAAGTGGTTGGTGGGCTCATCGAGCAGCATCAGGTCCGAGGGCGCCATCAACGCCCGGGCCAAATTCAGTCGAATACGCCAGCCCCCGGAAAAGCTCGACATGGGGGCTTCCATTTTTTCTCGCTGAAACCCAAGGCCCAGCAACAGCTGCTCTGCGCGACGCTCGGCGCTGTAGCCGTCGAGCTCTTCCATTCGCTGATGCAGCGTGGCTGATTGTTCGTAATCCCCCGCCGCGTCAGCGGTGGCGAGATCCTGCAGCACTTGATAAAGCGCTTCATCCCCAGCAATCACATAGTCCCGCGCGGTGAGATCGCTGGTCTCAGTCTCTTGCGCCATATGCGAGATGCGCAGGCCTTTTAGCCCGCGAATGTCACCCGCATCGGCCTGAAGATCGTCAAGCAACAGCGCAAACAGGCTCGATTTACCGCAGCCATTGCCGCCAATGAGGGCCAGTTTTTGGCCCGGCTGTAGCGTGGCTGATGCATCCGAAAACAGGAGCTTTTGGCCCCTGCGCAGGGCAATGTTCTCAAGAATAATCACATCGCTAGCCTTGGCGCTCTCGCTGAATGCGCCACAGCTCAGCGTACTGACCGTTGGCGGCCAGTAGATCTTGGTGGGTACCCTCTTCCACCACCGCGCCGTGCTCAATCACCACAATGCGGTCAGCATCCACCACGGTCGAGAGCCGGTGCGCAATCACCAGCGCCGTGTGCCGCCCGGCCAACGCGCGGAAGGCGCTCATCACCGCCTGCTCGGAGTGGCTGTCGAGGCTCGAGGTGGCCTCGTCAAACACCAGAATCGGGGCATCTTTTAGCACCGCACGAGCAATCGACACCCGCTGCCGCTCTCCTCCGGATAGCTTGAGCCCGCGTTCACCCACCACACTCTCAAGCCCATCGGGCAGACGCTCAATCACATCGCCCAAAAACGCGGCCTCTATTGCCTGCTCTACCTCGTCGTCCGTTGCAGTGGGTCTGCCGTAGCGGATGTTCTCGCGGAGCGTGTCGTTAAACAGCACGCAGTCCTGGGGCACCACCGCAATGGCGCGCCGCACCGAATCCAAACTCACCGAGCGAATGTCGGTGCCGTCGATCTGCACGGCGCCCTCGTTGGGGTCGTAAAAACGAAACAGCAGCTTGCTCAGGGTGGATTTGCCCGCGCCGCTGGCACCCACCAGCGCCACGGTCTCGCCCCCGGAGATGGTCATATTGAAATGCTTGAGCACCGGGTTACCCGGCGCGTAGGCAAACCCCACATCGGCAAAGTGAATCTTGCCTTCGGTCACCGTGAGGATTTTGTCGGTGGGCGCAGGCGCCAGCGACGGCGCTTCCTCGAGCACCCCAAACAGCTTCTCGATATTGGCCATCGCGCCTTTGATCTCGCGATACACAAAGCCCAGAAAACCTAGCGGCATAAAGAGCTGCAACATGAACTGGTTGACTAGAATAAAGTCACCTAAGGTCATGCTGCCGGCATTTACCGAGACCGCGGCCATACCCAGCATCAGCGTTTGGCTGGCGGCAATAATGAGCGCCTGGCCGCCGTTTAGGGCGAACAGCGACAAACGGTTTTTGCGTCGTGCCTGCTCCCATACGTCGAGCGAGACGTCGTAGCGCTCGGCCTCGTAGGTCTCGTTATTAAAGTACTTCACCGTCTCGTAATTGAGCAGGCTGTCGACCGCACGGGTGTTGCTCTCGGAGTCGGCGGCGTTTACCTCGCGCACGTACTGGGTACGCCAACGGGTCGCGCGAAACGAAAAGCTGCCGTACAAGAACACCGCCACCACAATCACGCCGGCGTATTCCGCCCCGTAGTTGATAAAGAGCAGTATCGCCACCATGGCAATTTCAAACAGCGTGGGCGCAATGTTGAAAATAAAGAACCGCAGCAAAAAGCTGATGCCGTTGGTGCCGCGCTCAATGTCGCGTGCCAGCCCGCCGGTGCGTCGGTTCAAGTGGTAATCGATATCTAGGCTGTGCACGTGCCGAAAGGTTTGCAGGCCAATGCTGTGCATGGCCTTTTCGGTGACCCGACCAAAGAGCGTATCCCTGAGCTCCCCAAAGAGCGTGTTACTCAGCCGCGCCGCGCCGTAAGCGAGCACCAGCAGTAACACAACCTGCAGCGCCAACTGGTCAGCATTGGTATCGAGGCCATCCACGAGTGCTTTCAACAAGAACGGAATGCAAAGCAGCCCCGCCTTGGCAGCCAGCAGGCACAAAAGTGCGAGCCCCACCCGCTGTCGGTTCGCCCCCAATATGGGCGAGAGCCGTTCCCACAGCTTACGGAGCAATAAAAAGCTGCTCGTGGGGCTGTCTTCTGAGAACTGATGGCCTCGCATACCGCTCCATGCCAAGGGTGAGTGATCTATTCAGGGTTGTCTTACCCTCGGGTTGGGCATGACAGGCGCGCATTATGGCCGACTACCTCGCCGTGTGTGCGACTTGCCCAGCTTATTTCTTACACAGCCCTCACCATCGGCAACGGCAAGGTCGTGTCAGCACCTTGGGATGGCGATACCATAAGGCCATGGCTCTCCCCGACTACAGCTACCTCTACGACCACGCCTGCGAGCGCAAGGGCGGTGAAAAAGCCCTCAAAGCGTTGCTGCCCAAAACCAAGAGCAAAGCCCACCTCAAAAAGTTGGGCTCTGACCGGTACCTGGCCGAGTTCACCCGCAAGATCTTTCAGTCGGGTTTTGTGTGGCGCGTAGTGGATAAAAAGTGGCCCCAGTTCGAGGAAGTGTTCTGGGAGTTCGACGTTGAGCGGCTGTTGATGATGCCCGACGACATGTTGGAGCGTAAGGCCAAGGACCCGGCCATCATTCGCAACTTCAGCAAGGTGAAAACCGTGCGCGAGAACGCCATGATGATTGATGACACCGAACGGCGTGAGCAGCAATCGTTTGGCGAATTCGTGGCCGGCTGGCCTAACGACGACATGATTGGCCTGTGGTTGTACCTGAAAAAGCACGGCAGCCGACTCGGCGGCAACACCGGTCCCTTTGCGCTGCGCACGCTTGGGGTGGATACCTTTTTACTGACGCAGGATGTTGAAGGCTTTTTGCGCAGCCATGACATTGTGGATTCCGGCATTACCAGCCAGCGTGCGCTCAAGGCGGCGCAGACCTACTTTAATGATCTCCGCGAGCAGAGCGGCAAGAGCCTCGCCGAGCTGAGTCGTCTGGTGTCGTTTTGTCACGGACAGAACAGAACCCGCTGACAAAAACAAAAGACCCTGCCTTTATGGAGGCAGTTGGCGCGCTCAAAAATTGGCTGTGCGTGACCTTAACGCCGCACAAAACTGATTGTGATCGGGCGCAAATAGTGCTCGAATTCGCCACCGCATCGTTCACATTGTAGGAGCCAACCATGCTCTCTCTTCGCCCACTTAGCGCGCTCATCACGGCCACCATCTTGACCGGCTGCGCCGAGCCCGCCCCACTCCCCAGCGCCATTGAGCAACTGGCCGATGAGTACCTTGAGGCGATGATGGAAGAAGACGCGCTGATGGGCACCTACTACGCCATTGAGGGTGCGCGCCACGATCAGTTGCCCGACAACTCGCTAGCGGGGCTGGCTGCCTGGCAACAAAAAGAAGACGCGTGGCTGTCGGCACTTGAAGGCATCCCCGCCCCCACCGAGATCGGCAGCCGCGACTGGGTCACTTATGGGCTCTTAAAAGAGCAGCTCCAGAGCGCGGTGGGCACCCGCCTCTGTCGCGACGAGCTATGGGCAGCCAGCACCACCACCAGCTGGCACACCTGGATTCCCTTTGTGTTCGACATTCAGCCGCTGGAAACCCCCGAACTGAGGGCGCAGGCACTGACGCGCTTCGCGGCCATGGATACCTATATCGATAACGAGATCGACAACCTGCGCGAGGGCCTGCGGCTCGGCTACAGTGCTCCGAGGGTAACCGTGGAGGCCGTGCCTGGTCAGGTGCGTTCGCTCATTAGCCCCGACAGCATCTTCTTGGGCCCTGCGCTACGCACCGATGACACAGCCTTCGCCGAGGCCGTGGAGCAGATCTATACCGAGCAGATTGCGCCCTCGTTGAATCGCTTCGCCGACTTCATCGAGAACGAGTATCTCGCCGAGGCCCGGGAGACACTGGCGGTATCGGGCAACCCGAATGGCGAGGCCTGCTACCCCGCCCTGGTGCGCGGCTTTGTCACCGTGGGCGTGCCGGCTGAAGAAATCCACGCCGTGGGGCTCGAGCAGGTCGCAAAAATCCGCGAGGAGATTCAGGTCACGCTGGATGAGCACTTTGGCGGCGGCGACGTGTCGGAGTTTCTGCGCCGCGT
>ERZ802822.827-NODE-827-length-20821-cov-7.309680_pt1 | contig 20821 bp, 17 predicted proteins | sample MGYA00345649_ERZ802822 | MGnify/ENA primary metagenome ERZ802822 (study PRJEB30503, sample SAMEA104212359) | marine metagenome | biome: Westerlies Biome; feature: [SRF] surface water layer (ENVO:00010504) within the epipelagic zone...; material: water...
CCCAGCCTGACGCCGCCCCCTCATTCCGGGCAGGACGCGGTTCAATAGGCGTGACGTCGGGGTGTCGCTCTCAAAGCGCATGTCAGCATGGTAGGGCAATACAAATCGCATCGGCCAGCTGATATGCGGCATCGCCCGCAAAAGTGTTTCGCGCTCAATCAACGCCTCGCGCACCAGTCTGAACTCAAAATATTCAAGATAGCGCAGACCGCCATGAAATAATTTGGTCGAGGCTGAAGAGGTTGCCGAGCCCAGATCATTCATCTCAGCTAGGGTCACCGACAGCCCGCGACCGGCAGCATCGCGCGCAATCCCGCACCCGTTGATGCCACCACCAATAATGAAAAGGTCGGAAATATCGTCTTTTTGGTGTACCATGTTTGTCCTTGAATGCAGTCCCCTGTTTTTGTGCGGTTTCCATCTGCATTGTCAATATATACGTTCGTAAATGTTCGTATTATCTGTCGAGGCGGTCATGCTTGTATTTTTAGAAAGTAAATATTACCCAAACCAGACGGGAAGGTTGGTCGGCGCGCCCCGAGAGATGCCGCCCAAGGGCTGTGGTTGATCATTGGGTTGCGACAGCTTAGCGTCGCAGCCAAGTTCATGGGAGTCCCTGATGTCGCAAACACTTCGCCTGCCGGAAATACTCGAGATCGCACGCGAGACCGGGAAAGTTGCGGTCGAAGATCTCGCGGCGCATTTTGGTGTCACGGTACAGACGATCCGGCGTGACCTCAGTGAGTTGGCTGAAGACGGCCGACTTGATCGTGTGCACGGTGGCGCGGTTCTGCCTTCGGGAATTACCAACTTGGGGTATGAAGAGCGTCGGTTACTGAACCAGCCGGCCAAGCGCGCGATGGCGCGGGCCTGTGCCAAAGACATCCCGGCGGGGGCTTGCGTATTTCTTAACATCGGCACCTCGACTGAGGCCGTAGCGCGGGAATTACTGCACCATAGCGATTTAATGGTGGTGACCAACAATATGAACGTAGCGTCAATTCTCGCGCCAAACACGAACTGCGAAATCATCATGGCCGGCGGCGTTTTGCGCCGTGCTGACGGTGGTCTAGTGGGCAGTCTCACCACCCGGATGATCACACAGTTCAAATTTGATTACGCGGTGATTGGCTGTTCGGCGCTGGATCAAGATGGCGATGTATTAGATTTTGACTTTCAAGAGGTCACAGTCAGTCAGACAATTATCGCACAGGCCCGCCAGACGTTTTTGGTGGCAGATCATTCGAAATTTCAACGCCATGCCCCGGTGCAGATCACATCTCTTTCCAAGCTGGATCGTTTTTACTCCGATTCGGCCTTGGATGCATCGCTTGCCGCAGCGTGCAAGACTTGGCAGACCGAGGTCCGGCTTTGCACTTAGCCCCGGAGCCCATGCAGGGCGTTTGCGCATCCTGTCAGTGCGGCATAATCGTCATGCACCAACGCAATTTCGAAGCGTTCCATAGTCCGTGTAAACCGCCCCATGGCGTAAAATGCTGTGGCAAATTCGTAGCGCTGCAGGTAGGGCGCGAGGGCTCTGGCCACGCCTCCGACCAAATAAATTCCACCATAGGGCAAATGGATCAAGGCAAGATCGGCACATAGCTGTGCAAGCAAGCGTACCGTGATCTGCACGGTTTTACGCGCCACAGGATCCGATCCTTTCGCCATGACCGCCATGATCTGTTGTGCGCTTAGGTTGTGGGCTTGCCCTGCTGTCTTGGCAAAATATCGGTATACGGTTTCAAGCCCAGACCCTGCCAGCACGTGTTCAACCGAGGCAAAGCCGTGTTGCTTCTGGAGATACAGCGCCAGATCAAGATCGTCCTGACTGCGCACGGGCAATCCGATGTGCCCTGTTTCCGAGGCGGGAACACGCACCCCTGAGGCATCAGTAAGCGCCAGCGCCGCGTTGCAGCCGGTGCCGACCCCAATAACAAGTTTCGTGCTATGGCGCAGAGGCTCTTGATGCGGTGCAGGCGAGGAAAGAACCTTTTCGAATGCGCTGTCGGGTAGGTCCTGCAACGCATAGGCTTGCGCCTGTAAATCATTGATAATCGCCACTGTCTCAGCGCCGGTAACCTGTTTCAGGCCGGTTTGGTCCATCGCCCAATTCAAGTTGGTCAGACGTCCGGTGCCGTTTTCGACCGGACCCGCGATAGCGACACAACTCGCGGTGATCTGGTCGACAGAAAGCGTTTCGCAATACTGCTTGATGACCGCGTGCAAGCTGTCAAATTCGCGATTGGCGTATCGTTTGATCGAAGTGCTATCTATGCTGCCGTTACGGGCCAGCGCGATCCGTGTATTGGTGCCGCCAACATCTGCCACAAGTGTGATCTTATTGATATTTTTGGGCATATGATCTCTCCTTGATGGCTGAGTGCTGCATACTCAATTACCGGGTCAATCTTCAAGTGCTCAAACCGGATGAGAAGACTCACACAGCGGGCAATTTGTAAACTTCTCCCTACAAGATTTCGAAACAAACAAAATAGATTTCCCGCGTTCTTTATTTGTTCTCATTTTTTCATTGGAAGCTTGACACAAAGCGATTACATACACCCTTAAATGATGGGATGGACGATGGCAGAACAGAAATATATTGAAGTTCGCGGCGCTCGTGAACACAATCTGAAATCTATTGATGTGGATATTCCCCGCGATCAGCTTGTGGTCATCACCGGTTTATCGGGGTCGGGAAAATCCTCGTTGGCGTTTGACACCATCTATGCCGAAGGGCAGCGGCGCTATGTGGAATCGCTCTCGGCGTATGCGCGCCAATTTCTGGATATGATGGAAAAGCCTGACGTCGATCACATTAGTGGTCTCAGTCCGGCGATTTCTATTGAGCAAAAGACCACCAGTAAAAATCCGCGCTCGACGGTTGGAACAGTTACTGAAATTTATGATTATCTGCGGCTGCTGTTTGCCCGTGCTGGTACCCCTTACAGTCCGGCAACGGGCAAGCCAATTGAGGCCCAGCAGGTTCAGGACATGGTCGACCGGGTGATGGCGATGCCGGCCGATACTCGGGCTTATCTGTTGGCACCCATAGTACGTGACCGCAAAGGCGAGTATCGCAAAGAGTTTCTTGAGCTGCGTAAGCAGGGGTTTCAGCGGGTCAAGGTGGATGGTGGGTTTTACGAGCTGGACGAACCACCGGTTCTGGATAAGAAGTTCCGGCATGATATCGACGTGGTGGTGGATCGGATTGTGGTGCGCGAGGGTATTGAGACCCGACTCGCCGACAGTTTCCGCACAGCACTTGATTTGGCAGATGGTATTGCTATCCTTGAGACCGCTCCGAAAGAGGGTTCAGCCGAAAGGATCACCTTTAGTGAGAATTTTGCTTGTCCTGTAAGTGGCTTTACCATTCCCGAGATTGAACCGCGGCTGTTTTCGTTCAATGCGCCTTTTGGTGCCTGTCCCGATTGTGACGGGCTCGGAAAGGAGCTGTTTTTTGACGCACGTCTTGTGGTGCCCGATGTTACTTTGAAAATCGGGGATGGGGCGCTGGCGCCATGGCGCAAGGGCAAAAGTCCTTATTTTACCCAAACAATAGAGGCGATTGCGAAACATTATAAATTTAAACCTTCCACAAAATGGAAGGATTTGCCGGAAAAAGTACAGCAAGTGTTTCTATATGGTTCCGGTAAGGAAGAGATACAATTTCGCTATGACGAGGGTGGTCGGGTCTATCAAATCTCGCGCGTGTTCGAAGGTGTTATCCCCAATATGGAGCGTCGGTACCGTGAAACCGACAGCAACTGGGTCCGTGAGGAATTCGAAAATTATCAAAACAACCGTCCCTGTGGAGGTTGTGGCGGTTTTCGGTTGCGGCCTGAGGCGCTGGCGGTAAAAATTGCCGACCTGCATGTGGGACAGGTGGTCCAGATGTCAATTCGCGAGGCGTTTAAATGGTGCGAAACGGTGCCGGAACGCCTCACGATACAAAAAAACGAAATCGCCAAAGCTATTTTGAAAGAAGTGCGCGAACGACTGGGGTTTTTAAACAATGTCGGGCTGGAATATCTGACACTGAGCCGGAACTCAGGCACGCTGTCGGGTGGCGAAAGCCAGCGGATCAGACTGGCCAGTCAAATCGGCAGCGGATTGACTGGTGTTCTTTATGTGCTGGATGAACCCTCAATTGGTCTGCACCAGCGGGATAATGATCGGCTGTTGGTCACGCTGAAAAATTTGCGCGATCAGGGCAACACGGTGATTGTGGTCGAACATGACGAAGAGGCGATCCGCGAGGCGGATTATGTCTATGATATTGGTCCGGGCGCGGGGCTTCACGGTGGCCAGGTGGTCAGTCACGGCACACCTGAGCATATCGCTAACGACAAAGCCTCAATCACCGGGCAATATCTGTCAGGCATTCGATCGATTGAGGTTCCGGCGGAGCGGCGCAAGGGCAACGGTAAAAAACTGCAGGTGATCAAAGCCTCTGGCAATAACCTTAAGAATGTCAGTGCCGATTTTCCTTTGGGCAAGTTTGTCTGTGTTACCGGTGTTTCGGGGGGCGGTAAATCAACCCTGACTATTGAGACGCTGTTCAAAACCGCTTCGATGCGGTTGAATGGCGCGCGGCAAACACCGGGTCCGTGTGAGACGATCAATGGGCTCGAACATCTCGACAAGGTGATCGATATTGACCAGCGTGCGATCGGGCGCACGCCGCGTTCCAACCCTGCCACATATACAGGGGCCTTCACGCCGATTCGGGATTGGTTCTCGGGGCTGCCGGAATCTAAGGCACGCGGATATAAGCCGGGGCGGTTTTCGTTTAACGTCAAGGGCGGCCGGTGCGAAGCCTGTCAGGGAGATGGGCTGATCAAGATCGAGATGCATTTCCTGCCCGATGTCTATGTCACTTGCGAAACCTGTCGCGGGGCCCGGTACAATCGAGAAACGTTAGAAATAAAGTTTAAAGGCAAAAGCATAGCCGATGTTCTTGATATGACAGTTGAAGATGCGCAGGTGTTTTTTCAGGCGGTGCCCAGCATCCGAGAGAAAATGGATGCGCTGGTGCGTGTAGGATTGGGTTACATTAAGGTCGGCCAGCAAGCGACGACATTGTCTGGAGGTGAAGCGCAGCGGGTGAAACTGTCCAAGGAACTGGCGCGGCGCTCGACCGGACGAACCCTGTATATTCTTGATGAGCCCACAACAGGTCTTCATTTCGAGGACGTGCGTAAGTTGCTGGAAGTATTGCATGAACTGGTTGAGACAGGCAATACTGTGATCGTGATTGAACATAATCTCGACGTGGTCAAAACCGCAGATTGGATTATAGATATCGGCCCGGAAGGCGGCGATGGCGGAGGTGAAATTGTCGCGTTTGGCACGCCGGAAACGGTGGCAAAAAACGCCAAAAGCTACACAGGGCATTATTTGAAAAGCATGTTAGCTCCACGCCGGGTCGCCGCAGAGTAACTTTAACTCAATGGTTTATGTGCCGTTCCTCATAGATTTGAGGGGTTTGCTTACCGTCCGCGTGTTTCAAACCGGGGCAGCATGGCCGAAAAGTCTCGTCCGCTGCCGTCTTCGTCTTCGACAAAGCGTCGGTACAGGTCGGTGGCGGCCTGTCCCAGCGGGGTATCAGCGTCAACCGCTTCGGCGGCTTGCTGCGACAGGCGCAGATCTTTGAGCATTAGGTCGGCGGCAAAACCGGGCTGATACTCGTTATCGGCGGGCGATGCAGGGCCAATCCCCGGGGCGGGGCAATAGGCGTTCATTGTCCAGCTATAACCCGATGAGGTGCTGACAACATCGAACATCGCCTGACGATCAAGCCCCAGTTTATCGGCCAGTGCAAAGGCTTCACAACTGGCAATCATCGTCACGCCTAAGATCATATTATTGCAGATTTTAGCTGCTTGCCCGTTCCCTGCGGCACCGCAATGAACGGCTTTCTGGCCCATGATTTCAAACAGGGGTTGTGCGGTATGAAACGCGGCCTCTGTGCCGCCCACCATGAAGGTTAATGTGCCGGCCTTGGCGCCGCCTGTGCCGCCTGAAACGGGTGCATCCAGCGCCAAAATACCTCGGGCTGCGGCGTCTTGTGCGACGGCGCGTGTGCTGTCCACATCGACGGTCGAACAATCCAACAAAATGCTTCCCTCGTTCATTGCAGGTAGGATTTGGTCTGCAACCGCGCGCAGAATTGCGCCGTTGGGCAGCATCGTGATCACAAGGTCTGCCCGCATGACGGCCTCTGCAGCCGAGGTGGCATTGGTCATTCCCTCAACAATGATGCCGGCAGTGTCAAAACCCGTAACACAGTGGCCGGCTTTGATCAGATTGGCGGCCATCGGTGCCCCCATGTTGCCCAGACCGATAAACCCTATTTGCATTCTTGCCTCCTCAAATGTTAATTTCGCGCGCCCCAGCGGCATCAACATGCGCGAGACCGCCACGGATGGCACCGCGTCGAGAGTATGTTGCCACTGCGGATTGCGGTCTTTATCGATGATGGCGGCGCGAATACCTTCCAGAAAATCTCCATGCTCCATCGCACGATAGGTAAAGCGGTATTCCAATTCCAGTGCTTTGTGCATCTCGGGTGAGCCACGCAACCGGTGAATGGCTTCGACGCTGCAAGCCATCGCAAGCGGTGAGTTGCGCGCCATTAACCCCAGCGTTTTCTGACTAAAGGCGCTGTCATCATGGCGCAGCGCATTGACAATATCCGTCAGTGTTTCACCGCTGAAGTGGCGATCAATCAATTGTTTATCACGGGACACCGGCCCCTCAGAGGCGGGTTGCGCCGCCGCGGAAATCAGCGCGCAATTGCCGGTTTCTTGCAGCTTTTCAATCAAAGACGGCCAGTGATCCTGGGGTATAAAATAATCCGCAAAGCCGGCAAGAATGGCGTCACCTGCATTCATCCGCGTGGCTGTTGTGCCAAGGTATTCACCCAACCGTCCTGGCGCTGAGGCCAAAATTAGCGAGCCTCCAACATCGGGGATCAAGCCGATACCACATTCCGGCATGGCAATCTGGCTGGTTTCACCAACCACCCGGTGACTGCCGTGACAGCCCAATCCAACGCCGCCGCCCATAGTGAAGCCCTGCATGAAGCTGATTACAGGCTTGGGATAGCAATGAAGCTTGGCATTGAGCCGGTATTCATCGCGCCAAAAGGTCTGGCCGTAGGCGAAATCACCCTGCATGCCCGTGGTATATAATTCGGCAATGTCCCCGCCCGCGCAAAACGCTTTTTCGCCGGCTGCGTCAAAGATCACTAGGGATACTGCGGGATCGGCGCGCCATGCCTCAAGCGCCGCCTCTATGGCAGTACACATCGCATAGGTCATTGCATTCAGCGCTTTGGGCCGGTTCAGGGTGATGCGCCCGGCGCTACCGCTTTTGGTAATGATAATATCGGGCATCAGCCGCGATCCGACAGCATCTGGCGGGAAATAATCATACGCATAATTTCATTTGTGCCTTCAAGAATTTGATGGACACGCAGATCACGCACAATCTTTTCGATGCCGTAATCGCTTAGATAGCCATAACCCCCATGCAATTGCAGACAGGTATTGGCAACCTCAAAGCTGGCATCGGTGACATAGAGTTTTGCCATGGCACAGAATTTACCCGCATCGGCGGCTTTAGTGTCCAGCTTCCAGGCGGCCTGATGTAGAAAGACCCGCGCCGACTGAAGTTTCACCTCCATTTCGGCCAGTTTAAACTGCAGAGCTTGAAACTGATCGATGGTTTTGCCAAATGCTTTGCGTTCGCCCATATAGGCCAGCGTCATATTCAAGGCGTTTTGCGCGCCGCCAAGCGCCGAGGCGGCGATGTTGAGCCGTCCGCCATCCAATCCGGCCATGGCATAGCGAAACCCGTGCCCCTCATCGCCGATCAGGTTGTCGCTTGGGATTTTACAATCGTCGAACTGCACCTGAGCCGTGGGTTGGGCGCGCCATCCCATCTTGTCTTCAAGGGCGCCAAAAGACAGCCCCGGCGCGCCATCTTCGACAACAACGGCGCTGATTCCCTTGGGGCCGTCTTCGCCTGTGCGACACATCACGATATAGGCGTCGGAATACCCGCCGCCAGATATAAAGGCCTTGGTGCCGCTAAGCGCGTACCCTTCATTGCTGCGGGTGGCACGGGTGCGCAGCGCGGCCGCATCTGAGCCGGATCCGGGCTCGGTCAGACAGTAACTGAATATTTTGGTCATCGCGCAGATATCCGGCAGCCATTTGGCGCGGGTTTCTTCCGAGCCAAAGCTATCAATCATGCCGCCACACATATTGTGGATTGACAGAAAGGATCCCACCGATGGGCAGGCCATGGCCAGTGCTTCAAACACCAGTGCGGCATCCAGACGGCTTAGACCCGAGCCGCCACTTTGTTCGCGGACATAAATGCCTGCCAAACCCAATTCGGCGACTTTTGGCCACAGATGTTTCGGTATCGCGCCCTGCCTGTCCCATGTCAGGGCATGGGGCGCAATATGGTCTTGCCCAAACCCGTACGCCATATCAAAAATAGCGTCTTGTTCCTCGCTCCGCGCAAATTCCATCAACTGTTCCCCTATATTCTTGTCACAAAGGTCAAAAACTATTGCAACATTATTTCAAAGTTGGTGCTGCCAGAGTTTCAAAGCGGGTCGCCCTCCAGCGCGGCCTGCGCCACCGCAAAATAATTCCCCTGAGCGCAGTCACGTCCACAAATGCGGGTGTTAGCAACAGGGCAGGAATAGCGTGTAACACGATACGACTAGGGCAGGGTGCTGCCCTAAATCATGGATAAACAGGCGCCATGCCCAACATGGGCAAAGCGCTGCCCATGGGTCAATCCATGGCTTTGAAGTTAAATTCGCCCCCTTGCTTGATGCCCGAGGGCCAGCGCGCGGTGACGGTTTTGGTGCGGGTATAGAACTTAAATGCATCCGGACCATGTTGGTTCAGATCGCCGAACACTGATTTTTTCCAGCCACCAAATGTGTGATAGGCCAGCGGAACCGGAATCGGAACATTGATGCCGACCATGCCGATGTTGATCCGATTGGCAAAATCGCGTGCCGCATCGCCATCCCGGGTAAAGATCGCGGTGCCATTGCCGTATTCGTGATCCATCGCCAAGCCGAGCGCCTCTTCGTAATTTCCGGCGCGAACCGTACATAAAACCGGACCAAAGATTTCCTTGGTATAGATGTCCATGTTCGGCGTGACATTATCGAACAAATGTGGCCCGACGAAAAATCCGTCCTCATAGCCCTGCAAGCTGAAATCACGGCCGTCCACCACAAGGGTTGCGCCCTGATCAACGCCGGTTTGAACGAGGTTGAGGATGTTGTCTTTGGCGGCAGCGGTAACCACGGGGCCGTAATCCACGTCCTGTCCCGACGTGTAGGGCCCAACTTTCAGCTTTTCGATCCGCGGCACCAGTTTTTCGATCAACCGGTCTGCGGTCTCATCGCCCACTGGAACCGCAACGGAAATTGCCATACAGCGTTCGCCTGCGGCACCATAGCCGGCTCCGATCAAGGCATCTGCCGCTTGATCCATATCCGCATCAGGCATGATAATCATGTGGTTTTTGGCTCCGCCAAAGCACTGCACCCGTTTGCCGTTTGAACATCCACGGCCATAGATATACTCGGCAATCGGAGTGGAGCCGACAAACCCGATCGATTGTATCACATCATGATCAAGGATTGCATCCACTGCTTCCTTATCGCCGTTAACAACCTGAAGGACGCCTTTTGGAAGCCCGGCTTCTTCCATCAATTCGGCCAGCATTAAAGGAACTGAAGGGTCGCGCTCGGAGGGTTTGAGGATGAACGCATTGCCACAGACGATAGCAGGGGCAAACATCCACATCGGGATCATAGCAGGAAAGTTGAACGGGGTAATGCCGGCGCAGACGCCCAGCGCTTGCCGCATCGAATACATGTCAATACCGGGGCCGGCGCTGTCGGTAAAATCGCCTTTCAGCATCTGCGGCGCACCGATGCAATATTCGACGACCTCCAAGCCACGCTGTACATCGCCTTGGGCGTCGGGCAGGGTTTTGCCGTGCTCACGGCTCAGCGCCTCGGCCAGTGCGTCCATATCGCGGTTCAGCAGGTCAATAAATTTCATCATCACCCGTGCACGGCGCTGTGGGTTGACAGCACCCCATGAGACCTGTGCGGCGGCCGCAATTTCGACCGCTTGCGCCATTTCGTCTGCAGAGGCCAGAGGCACCTTGGCCTGAACCTCTCCGGTGGCGGGATTGTAGACGTTGCTAAACCGACCAGAAGCCCCCGCGACATGGGCGCCATTGATGTAATGTGTAAGCTCTTGCATTTTGTTTCTTCATTCCTCGTTCTTCACCAAGGTATGGCCAAGGGCTGGCCGGCTTTTTGGCAGGGTTCGCGCCCGATTTATCATAAGGCCGCAATTGTGATCCCGATCGCTGATAAAAGGCGTTTGATGTTGTGTATCATTTTTTTTCCTGCCGCCAACCAGTAAATTTATCGGACAAAAAGCAATTTTTTATTCCAAATCGTAAAGACGATCATAACGTAAGGTTATGATTCGTTTGGCAATTTGTAAATAAACGATCTTGAATGTGATATTCGAGGATTATCAAAACGCTAAATTTGCGCGAAACACGTATCTTGACACGACACTTGCAGTTGTATGATGCTCAAACTGTGGCAGTTGTGATGGAGGTTTTGCAATGCAAGTTCATCAAATACTGAAGACCAAGAAAGATATGGCTGTTGTTACAGTGCCTGTAGGACAGATGATCAGGGCGGCGGCGAAAATTTTAGCGGCGCGGCGTATCGGAACGGTCGTGGTCTCGGATGACGGAAACACTATAGCAGGCATTTTATCGGAACGCGATATCGTGCGGGCGTTGGCCCGGAAGGGGCCAGAATGTCTGGCCGAACCGGTTGATGAGTATATGACCACTGCCGTGCAGATATGTGCGCTGTCGGACAGTGCCGATGCTATTCTGGGACGCATGACTGAAGGCCGGTTTCGACATATGCCCGTTATCGAAAACAAGATGTTGGTCGGCCTGATTACGATTGGCGATGTGGTCAAAGCCAAGCTTAATGAACTGGCAATGGAAAATCAGGCCTTGGAAGGGATGATTAAGGGGCATTGAAGCCCTTGCAATTTCCTTCGTAATATTATTGCGTGCGGCGAGCCGCAGTTTAGGAAGATATCGCTATGCGCATTGGATTATACCCGGGAACCTTCGACCCGATTACTTTGGGCCATCTTGATATTATCAACCGGGCGGCTCTGCTTGTGGATCGTTTGGTCATTGGCGTTGCTATCAATCGCGACAAAGGCCCGCTGTTTTCGCTTGAAGACCGTGTTGCGATGATCGAGGCTGAATGCGCCGCACTCGGTGCTGCGACTGGCACCGAGATTGTGGCGCATCCCTTTGAGAGTCTGTTGATCGATTGTGCGCATGATGTAGGCGCACAGGTGATCGTGCGCGGTTTGCGCGCTGTGGCAGATTTTGAATATGAGTTTCAGATGGTTGGCATGAATCGGGCGATGGACAGCTCGGTAGAGACGGTGTTTTTGATGGCTGAGGCCAAGCACCAAGCGATTGCGTCGAAATTGGTCAAGGAAATTGCAAGACTGGGCGGGGACGTGTCGAAATTCGTCACACCCCCTGTTAAGGCCCACCTGCTGAAGCGGTTCGGCAAATAGACCCATGTGCGTAGCAAGAGGGGCTCGCAGGGCGCAGCAACAGCCAACTTAGCGCGGCGCTAAGCGCCGAGGCTTGCCATATAAACGCTGGTGTCAGCCATTCGGTTTGAAAAACCCCACTCGTTATCATACCAAATCAACACCCGACACAGATTCCCATCCATCACTTTGGTTTGATCTGTGGCCAAAATGCTGCTTCTTGGGTCGTGGTTGAAGTCAATGGAAACCAGTTTTTCATCTGTGATACCGAGAACGCCGTTTAAGGGGCCGGCTGCAGCGGCGGTAACCATTTGATTGATTTCTGCCGCGCTGGTATCGCGAAGGGTCTCAAAGGTTAGGTCAACGCAAGAGACATTCGGTGTCGGGACACGAATTGCAACGCCGTCCAACTTGCCGGCCAGTTCCGGCAGAACTAGCCCAACAGCCTTTGCCGCACCGGTTGACGTTGGGATCATGCTCAGGGCGGCGGAGCGTGACCGATAGAGATCACTATGCATGGTGTCGAGGGCAGGTTGATCGCCAGTATAGCTGTGAACCGTTGTCATAAATCCGCGTTTTATCCCAATGTTTTGATGTAAAACTTGCGCGACCGGTGACAGGCAATTCGTCGTACATGAGGCGTTCGAGATTACCCGGTCTTCTGCGCTGATCTCGGTGTGGTTGACACCGTAAACAATGGTTTTATCCGCGCCTTTTGATGGGGCCGAAACCAGAACGCGGGTCGCACCGTTGTCAAGGTGAATGGCGGCTTTCTCACGATCGGTGAACACACCGGTACATTCAAGCGCGACATCCACATCCTGCCACGGCAGGTCAGCCGGGTTGCGCAGGGCCGTCACCCGGATATCCCCGCGTCCGGCGTTCAGACTGGTTTCACTATGGTTTATCTTTACCGGAAAGCGGCCGTGCACGCTGTCGTATTGCAGCAAATGAGCGTTGGTTGCGACAGATCCCAGATCATTGATGGCAATGACTTCGATATCGCTACGGTCTGACTCTATGATCGCCCGTAAAATATTTCGCCCAATACGCCCAAACCCATTTATTGCAACTTTGACCGGCATGCTCACCCCTTTGACAAATTTATGATAGCGCTAACACCATGATTTCGACTTAAAGTCAAGATCACGCAACGGATCCTAGGTAGTGCTGGCTTTAATGATGTATCCTTACCACGGCTAATTTGCGCATTAGCGCCAAATCGCTATTTCTTCCATGGCCAAGACGAATTTTTGGGCAAGAAATAAAGCGTTCTCGCTGTTGCTGAATCCAAAATCTAGCATGAGAAAAGCCAGTACGGACAGTCCCAAACCCGCTGAAATTGTATTAGTCATTATCTCACCACCTGAAATAGTAATTGGATTTAATAACACAATCTTAACTATTTCAGAGCTAGAAATCAATGTAAAAGTCGACCCATGGCTCCGGCAACGTCGGCCATGCGGCAGGAGAACCCCCATTCATTGTCATACCATGCCAGCACCCGCACGGTGCGCCCCCCGACCACTTTGGTCTGGTCGGGGGCAAAAATTGACGAGTGAGGGGTGTGGTTAAAGTCTATCGAAACTTTGGGAGCCGGGTCATAACTCATGACCGCGCCCATGTGACCGTTGGCGGCCTCTTGAACAATTGCGTTCACATCGGCGACAGTGACCGATTTACCGGCTTCGAAGGTCAGATCAATAGCTGAGACATTTGGCGTGGGGACGCGGATAGCAGTGCCGTCCAACTTGCCGTCAAGTTCCGGCAGCACCAGACCCAAAGCTTTCGCCGCACCGGTAGACGTGGGAATCATTGCCATTGCGGCTGCCCGGGCACGATAGAGATCGTCATGACGACGGTCTAACGTGGGTTGATCGCCGGTATAGCTGTGGATCGTGGTCATAATCCCACGTTCAATCCCAATGGCATCGTTCAAAACCTTAGCCAGAGGCGCCAGACAGTTCGTGGTGCAGGATCCGTTTGAGACCATATGATCCTGCGCTGTCAAACTGCGGTGGTTGACGCCGTACACAATCGTCTTATCGACCTGTTTCGCCGGCGCTGAGATCAGCACTGATTTTGCGCCGCGATCTAGATGTACTTTGGCGCGGGCGCCGTCGTTGAATTTACCGGTACATTCAAGAACCACGTCACAGCCATCCCAATCAAGGCTCGTGGGGTCATAGCTTGAGAAAACCTGCATTGGACCACGACCTAAATCAAGGGTGTCTTTTGTGACCTGTACTGTGCCGCCAAACCGACCGTGAATACTGTCATAGCGCAACAAATGTGCATTGGTCTCTATGGGCCCGGTGGCATTTATCTTAACCACCTGCACATCATTGCGGGCACTTTCGGCAATATGTGCCAGAGTGCAACGGCCAATTCGGCCAAATCCATTGATACCGAGTGTGACTGTCATGCTGCCGCTCCTACTACGCTGATATGCGTGCTTGTATACGACTAGCCTTGCTGGATTAAAAGAAAAAAATACTTACTTTACAATATGTTAGCGGTAACAAGAGAAATGGGTTCGTGGTTGCGCTAACGATGTGGGACGTTCTTTGATTTTGCATGTAAATTGTCCGTGCCGCACGGTGTACAACCGCGCGGCATAGATTTTTGAGGCTCAAAAAGGGCCGGTTACAGCAGAGATTTAACGGCCGCCACGGTTGCGTCAGCGGTGATTCCCATCTGCTGGTAAATAACCTCTGCGGGGGCCGATACGCCAAATCCGCTCATACCAATAAAGCTGGCTTTGTTTTCACGACCGCGTTCGCCCAACAACCACTGGTCCCACCCCTGACGCACGCCTGCCTCAATCGCGACCCGCACCGGGCCACCTGGCAGAACCCGCCTGCGATAGGCGGCGTCTTGTGCGGCAAATAGTTCCATACATGGCATCGAGACAACCCGCGTGCCAATGCCTTCGGCTTGCAAGGTGTCGCGGGCCGCCAAGGCGATTGAAACCTCCGAGCCTGTGGCGATTAGAATGGCTTGGCGCCGGCCAACGGCATCAGCCAGAACATAGGCCCCCTGTGCTGATAGGTTTTTGGTTTTATGATCGGTCCGCACGGTCGGGAGCCCTTGGCGCGATAGCGCCAGCACGGTTGGGGTGGTTTTAGAGGTCAATGCAACCTCCCAACTTTCGGCGGTCTCGACCGTATCTGCGGGACGAAACACATAAGTATTGGGGGTTCCACGGCTGATTGCCAGATGCTCGACCGGCTGGTGCGTGGGGCCGTCTTCGCCCAATCCAATAGAGTCATGGGTCATCACAAAGACCGTTGGCACCTGCATCAGCGCTGCCAATCGCATCGCTGGGCGGGCATAATCGGTAAAGCACATAAAAGTCCCGCCATAGGGCCGTACTCCGCCATGCAATGCCATGCCGTTCATCGCGGCCGCCATGCCGTGCTCGCGTATGCCCCAATAGACATAGCGTCCACCGCGATTGTCTGTATCAAACACCCCTAGATCGCCGGTCTTGGTATTATTCGATCCGGTCAGGTCGGCCGATCCGCCGACGGTCTCAGCCATCAGTGGATTGACCACATTTAATACCATCTCGCTGGATTTTCTGGTTGCTACCTTTGGCGCGTCTGCCGCCACCTGTTTTTTCAGTGCCTTGATCGCCGCCCCGAGTTTTTTGGGCGCATCACCGGCATAGATACGGGCAAATTCTGCTTGTTTTGTACCAGAAAGCCCTGCCAAACGTGCTTCCCACTCCAGCCGAGCCGCAGTGCCCTTACGGCCGATATCCGCCCATTGGGCTTTGATTTCGGCCGGAATTTCAAACGCCGCTGAAGTCCAGCCATAGGCGGCCTTGGTGTCGGCAACCAGTGTTGCATCGGTCAGGGCGCCATGTCCTTTTGACGTGTCCTGCGCAGAGGAGCCCAGCGCGATATGTGTTTTGCACGCAATCATTGACGGCGACGCGCTCATTTTGGCATTTTTGATTGCAGCATCAATCGCCATCGGATCATGGCCGTCTATTTCTTGCACATCCCAGCCGCTGGCCTTGAAGCGGGCCACCTGATCCGTGCGGTCGGACAAATCGACAGACCCGTCGATCGTGATGTTGTTATTGTCCCAAAACACGATGAGCTTTGACAGCGCTTGACGTCCGGCAAGCCCGATTGCCTCTTGGCTGATGCCTTCCATCAAACACCCGTCGCCTGCAATGACATAGGTATGGTGATCGACGATCTTGGCACCATAGCGGGCGCGTTGAATCTCTTCGGCCATGGCAAAGCCGACCGAATTGGCGATGCCCTGACCCAACGGGCCTGTGGTGACTTCGACACCTGTGGCGTGGCCGTATTCCGGGTGGCCTGCGGTGATGGCGCCCCATTGGCGGAAATTTCGGATCTGATCGATTGTCATATCGGCGTATCCGGTCAGATGCAGTAGGCTGTAGATCAACATCGAGCCGTGGCCGGCCGACAGGATAAAGCGATCCCGATCCTGCCAGTACGGGGCAGTGGCATCAAATTTGAGATGATTTTCAAACAGCACTGTCGCGACATCGGCCATGCCCATCGGCATGCCTGAGTGACCAGAATTTGCTGCGCGCACAGCATCGAGCGTCAAAGCGCGGATGGCGGCAGCTTTTTGCCAATGGGCGGGGTGCCGGGTCCGAAGGTCTTGAATGTCCAAAATACGGGTATCCCTTAGATGAATGAGTGATCAGAAGCTCAATACCAGCCTCAAAGCGAAGATCAAGCCACGCTTGACGTCGTTTGGGGGTCATAGAGAGATTTATTTTGTTTAAAGTAATCTATAATCTTGCCATGCGCCCTGCGAATCGTCATGGCGTGGCTGATTTCGACTTAGACAAAAATGGGGATGGATATCCGATGCCGCAAATAGATGTGACTGAACGGCGGATCACTACGGCGCTGGACCGGATACGAAAAAGTATTGAACGCGAGCCAGTTCCACAAATGGCCAACGCTGTGGCACATGAACTTGAGAGTAAAGTCAGCCAATTGCAATCAAACTTGCAGGAGGCAAATGCGGAACTGGCAGAAGAACAGTCAACCAATGCGCAGCTTGAACAGCGGGTCCGTCGTCTGCGCGAGCGCCAGCAGGGGTTTCTGACCAAGCTTGAAGCCGACATCGGTAAACAGCAATCCGCAATGCGCAAGCTCGATGAAGATCTGCAAAAACTGCGCCTCGCCAACGAACAATTGCGTCAGAGCAATCACGCGCTGCGCACCGCCAATGAAACTGGGGTCGCGGATGCGGAATTGATCAACAAAGCGATGATGGAAGAGATTGTGTCACTGCATGCGGCCCGAAGTGCCGATCAGGCCGAGGCGCAGGTGGTCATCACATCGCTCAATGTATTGCTGCAGAAAACCGCCTCGAATGGTGCTGGATTTGAGGAGAGCCTGTAATGCCGGAAATCCAAGTCAACATTGGTGGACGCAGCTTTGATGTCGCCTGTGCGCCGGGCGAAGAGGCCCACTTACAAAAGGCCGCAAAAATGCTCGACACTGAGACCGAGATTTTAACCAAACATATCGGCCGTTTGCCCGAAGCCCGGATGCTGCTGATGGCCGGGTTGATGTTGGCTGATCGCACCTCGGGATTAGAAGAGAGGGCAAAGACGGCAGAGACCGCATTGGAAGAGACCCAAGCAAAGCTGCACGATCTGCGGCGACGGCGCGGCACAGGCAGCGCCAGCGCCGAACCGGTGTCTGAGGGCGCAGCAATGGCTTTTGCCGATATCGCCGATGAGGCTGAAGCACTGGCGGATATGATTGAGCGTCGACGACGCGCCGAGCGTTAGGGTGGCACTGGTGAGGTTTTAGGATCGGTCAAGATTTGTAAAAAGTGGCATCTGAACGGTAACATGGCGGTCATTCGCTGCGTTTATACCTGGGTCGACTGCGGAGGCGCGATTTAACGTACTGTTGTTTGTGCTGAAATTTCACCAATCTTTGAAGGATTTGATCACGTCGCTGATGTCAATCTAGCCAAATAGGGGATCAAGCGATGTTTGGTATTGCGATTAAGGATCCAAATTGTTTGCCTGCGGGCTAGAAAGTTCGCACACTCGGGACAATCCCCAAACTTCCAAACAGGAGTGCACAGAATGATTGCCTACGTCACCGTTGGGGCTGACGACATCGATTGCGCAGAACGTTTTTATTCTGCGTTCCTGCCAGCCCTTGGTTACGGGTTAGAAAGGTTTCAAGGGGATCTTAGCTATGTTCTGCCCGTACAACCGGGACAGTCCCCGGTTCTGCCAGATTTCTACGTTAAATCACCCTTTGATGGATGTCGGGCCTTGCCTGGAAACGGTACTATGACCGCATTTCAGACGCGCAGTCAAAAGCAGGTTCGTGACCTTCACTCTGCCGCACTTGCCGCTGGAGGTTTTGACGAGGGCCAGCCCGGTTTTCGTAACGCGTATGGCCCCCATTTTTATGTTGGCTATCTTCGCGACCCTCATGGTAACAAGATCGCATTGTTCTCCAACGATGCAAACGAACCCGGACGCGACGGATAACACCGGTTTCGCGGGCCACAAAAGCCGCCGGTTTGCACGCCAGATCCAGTGACCGTGGAGTAGAGTTTCGTCTACTGAATGAGGCGGCATTATGATGTTTTGTGATGCCAAGAACCCGACACCCAAAAAGCAGTTGAAGAAGGTATTCTCTTTGCTGTGATCGCAGCCATTCGTCCCATTGCAGAAGGTGCGATAAATACAAGCTGTCCCGTCAATTTGATCGTCATGCAGCCGCAGCTCTGTGGTTCGTGTGGTAGCATCGACGTCTAAGATATAGTTTGCGCAGTGCAGCAATACGACGCTGAGCTGATAGTTATCGTCACAAATGCCGTCAAACAGCTGGCTCAGTTTTTTAGCAAGAAGACAGCGATGCGCAAAACGATGATAATGCACGTCTCACGCAGGCGCAGCGCGGTCACAAGCGCGGTCGTAACCTATGCAAACGCCCAAATTATCAACGCATCTTCGACAAAGGATGCTGTGCTTAAAATCGTCTCAATAGGCGCCGCTCACCGCGCGGCGGCCCAGAGCGTTTTTTGGGATTTCCAATAAAGTTGAGATGGTTGCCATTAACAGGCCTTTGAGGTGCGCACAGATGGTGCTGCTTATCTCGAAACATTACTTTGTTGATTGATAAAGAGGTCTGTCTGTAGCGTTCATCATTCGCTGTGTGAATTGACTATTATGGATTGTGATATTCGGCTGGCCCAACGAACTATATCAAATCATACGTCAAATAAGTGAAACCCGCCCGCGTTTGCAACTGGAGCTATGGTCAATAAAACGGTAAAAATCGTTTGGTCCTTTTTAACCCAAAACCAACTTTAAGCACTGCAAACTGTCTTAATGGAAACCACAACGCGTCAGTAAGGATCTCGAAGCTATCGTGCAAAAGCCTGCGGGCAACATCAAAATTTGTCGCTGAATGCATCTGCATCAAAAGGTTGTTAAGCTGTCAGAAATTGATTTGCGGACCCCATCAGGGTCCGTGGTCGAAATCGCACAAACACAAATTGTCGCGACGATCCCTATAGGGCAGAACCCTCGGTTGTTGGAGGCTGGGGGTTGTTTTTGGGATTACTATCAATCTTGTTGAGTTCTTCAATTTTGCCTGACTTCAATAAAATCTCTAAATCGAAAAAGAGTGCGTCGGCCAAAGCTAAGGAGTAGACCTGCTCATCACCTTTGTAAAAAGCGAAAGATCTTAGATGCTTTTGCACTTTTTCAGGGTTAGATATTGTCTGCTTTGTCCAGTCGTACAACGGGTAATCTTCCGTTCCGTTTTGTTCAGCTTCTGCGCAGTAATCAGAAAAACCATCAAAGGTACAGACGAGCCTGGTGCCGTGTTTTTGCGCGATGGCATTGATTTCAATAACCTCAGCGCTTTGTGATGTAGTACGAAGAGCCTCGGAGAGCTCTTTGCTCACTCTAATTCTAATTTGATAAAGCCACGGCATTGGGATGGTGTCATTCCTACATGTTAATGTGATATTTTTCTTATCTTTTCTTACTCCTTTATTTCCTTTTACTTAATGGGTATCGTCGGGAACGCCTTTGCGCCGGAAAAACGGTATCATAAAGACGAGGCACGCAATGAGAAAAAAAACGCTGCCAAACATAGCCCAAAAACTGCCAACGCTGGCTATGCAAAAACCAATCGCCGAAATGAGAAACAAAACCCAACCAAGTAAATTAATGTAATGGTCAGTCATATGAATATGCATATTCTGAAGGCCTCTCTGCATAGATTTATTTTTATATGAGTTATCAAAAGCTACAAAATACTCAATACATATCTCAGATTGGAAAAATTCTGGGACAGCGTCGCAGGCGTGGGATACCCTAATTCGGGTGGTGTGGCCACGCTGAATACCCCTTAAGGTTGGAAAAGAGCGGTGGGCTGTGACCTGTTATTCGCAGCAGATTTTGTCATATCCAGAATCTGTAGTCTTGGGATTTAGGTTTTGCAATTTTTTATGCTCTAGACAAGTGTTCATGCACGGAGCCAACATTTTGCTCAATCGCTTGTTCGGTTATTGAAGAGGAGCTTTGCAAAGGTAGTCTGACCCAATCAACTCCTCAAGCTGTGTCTCGCAGCCCTGACGTCTTAATTTCCGGTAAAAACTCCGGCTGCAGTAAATAAATGGTTTTTCGAGACTTGTTTTTCAGTCAAACACATTATTTCCAGCGGTATGAAACACCTGTCCCCTGATCAAATTAGCGACGTTATACAGATGGCGCTTTCAGACCAGATATCATTCGAGCACATCCAGCAGCAGTACGGTTTACGTGAAAAAGAGGTAAAAACCTTGATGCGAAACAATCTTCGTAGGGGCAGTTATCAAGCATGGCGGAAAAGGGTCAGGGATTTTGGCAGCAGAAGAGCGTTTTACAAATAATAGCCTCTTTTTGAATAAAATAACGATAATATTCAGAAAATTAATAATTAGTGAGAATCCTGAAAATTCTAATACAGAAATTAAGCTTTTGGATGCAATTAATCTTGATGAGTTAAATAAAGAAAAAAAAATTGGTGATGAAGTTTTACAACCATTACCATCTTTTGATTTTGGAAGAATAGCTGCACAAACAGCAAAACAGGTCATAAATTCAAATGTTAGAGAAGCTG
>ERZ802822.829-NODE-829-length-20802-cov-8.082075_pt1 | contig 20802 bp, 21 predicted proteins | sample MGYA00345649_ERZ802822 | MGnify/ENA primary metagenome ERZ802822 (study PRJEB30503, sample SAMEA104212359) | marine metagenome | biome: Westerlies Biome; feature: [SRF] surface water layer (ENVO:00010504) within the epipelagic zone...; material: water...
GAAATAAACTAGATTTTATTGTCTATGATTATTTAGCTGAGATCACAATGTCAATTATGGCAAGAGCAAGAGCTAAAGATTCTACAAAAGGTTATGCTGTAGATTTTGTATCAAGTGTATTGAAATTAAATTTAAAGCAAATAGCTAATCAAAAAATAAAAATTCTAAGCAATGCTGGAGGAGTAAATCCAGTTGCATGTGCTGAAGCAATTAGAGAACTTGTTAAGGAACTAAATCTAGATCTAAACGTTTCAGTTGTTTTGGGAGATGACTTGATTGATAAAAAAGAGCAATTTTCCAAATTGCATATTAAGGAAATGTATTCAAATGACTTATTTCCTAAAGAGGAGAAAATAGCAAGTATAAATGCTTATCTTGGTGCATTTCCAATAGCAAAAGCTTTAAGTGAGGGGGCTGATATAGTTATAACAGGCAGAAGTGTTGATAGTGCTGTCACCCTAGGAGCATGCATATATACATTTGGATGGAATGAAAATGATTACGATAAACTTGCTGCTGGAAGTTTAGCAGGTCATATTATTGAATGTGGAACGCAAAGCACAGGAGGTAATTTCACTGATTGGGAATTAGTTTCTAAAAATCTTCACGAAATTGGTTATCCGATAGTTGAGGTAACTGATAATGGTAGCTTTGAATGTACAAAGTCAAAAGATACAACCGGGATAGTAAGTTTTGGAACAGTAGCTGAACAGATGCTATATGAAATAGGAGATCCTCAAGCATATATTTTACCAGATGTTATTTGCGACTTTTCGAACGTTGTAATCGAAGAAATAGCTAAAGACACAGTTAGAGTTTCAGGAGCTAGAGGGTATCCAGCTCCAAACCAGTATAAGGTGTGTGCAACATATGCAGATGGTTTTAGAGCAGGACATGTCTGTTCCTTTGTAGGTATTGATGCGGCAAAAAAAGCACGTGCTTTTGGTGAGACTATATTTGAGCGCTCTAAAATGATTATGCGTATGATGAATATTGCGGATTTTGATGAGACAAGTATAGAAATCATTGGAGACAATAGTCAATACAGCAATAAATCTTCAAATATAAATAATAGGGAAGTGGTATTGAAATTTGCTGCTAAACATCAGGATATTAGAGCCGTTGGAATTATGTTAAAGGAATCTGTTGGATTGGGTCTTGCAACTCCTCCAGGTCTATCAGGATTTGTTGGTGGCAGACCTAAACCTTCACCAATAGTAAGATTGTTTTCATTTCTAATAGACAAAGATCAGATAAAAGTGACCATAGATAACGGTACTTCTCAGTATGAAATAAAAAGCTCCTCATCAAAAGAATTTAATTTGAACAGCATAAAAAAACCATCAGCTCCTAATTTTGAAGATGCGACAGAAAAACTTACCGATGTGCCTCTTATTAGAGTTGCTTATGGACGAAGTGGAGATAAGGGTAATAAAGCTAACATAGGCATTATTGCTCGAGACCCCAAATTTTATCCAGCAATATGTAATTTTCTTGATGAAAAAGTAGTCAAAGATTGTTTTTCTAATTTTCTAGAGGGATCAGTTGAACGATATTTTTTACCTGGATCAAATTCGCTAAACTTTATTTTAAATGATGTCTTGGGAGGAGGAGGGCCCGCAAGTCTAAGAAATGATCCTCAGGGTAAAGCTTATGCACAAATATTATTAGATCAAACAATACCAATTCCCGCAAAGCTGATTGATTAAAAAAATGAAAGTTATTGGTTATGAGTATAGGGGATAAGGTCATATTAGCAGATGGTGAATTTCCCAATAATAGTTACGTAATTAAAGTACTACAAAATGCATCGATAATCATTTGTACCGATGGAAGCGCCAATAAATTATCAAAAATAAATAAAATACCAGACTTTATAATTGGAGATTTTGATTCAATTCAAAATAAAAATAATTTTTCAAGTGAAGTAAAAATAGAGAACTTAGATCAACAAGATAATGATTTAGAAAAAGCCATTGCATTTTTTTTAAAAAAATACCCCGGTGAAAATTTAACAATCATTGGAGCTAATGGTTTAAGAGATGATCAAAATTTAGCTAGCCTTCTTATTTTAGATAAGTACTCAAAATATTTGAGTATTGTTATGTTATCAAATTATTTTAAGATATTTATTAATAAAGGCAAAAATATATATCCATGTAAACCAAAACAGACAATATCACTATTACCATTGAAAATAGTTAACAATATTACAACTGAAGGACTAAAATTTAATCTGACAAAAGACAAACTTACTCCAGATAGCTTGGGCATTAGCAATATTGCTCTCGAAAACCAATTTATGATTAATTCATCAGAAAATATCTTTGTGTTTGTAGAAATTTAATAGAATGAAATTCACTAATCATATCGCTATTATTGGATGTGGCATTGCGGGTCTGACTTTAGCTTGCGCTCTAAGAAAATTTAATATTGAGACAGTCATATTTGAGAGAAACGCGGAATTAAATGAATATGGTGCCGGTATATCATTATCCAAAAATGCTCTACAGATATTCGATCGTTTAAATATGCTTGAGAATATTAAGAGTAGTTCATATCAACCTGATAAAGCAGTATGGCATTATAGGAAAAATAAATTTTATGAAATTTCTATTGATACTTTTACAGCAAGTAGGCAAAATTTAATAAGGGTACTCTATGATGAATATATTAAATTAGGTGGAGAAATTTTTTTTAATCATGAAGTTTCGAATATATTAAATGATGGTAAAACAATTGAATTCAAGGATCTCAAATCATATGCTTTTAAGCATGTTGCAGCATGTGATGGAATAAAATCAAATATTAGAAAAATATCATTTTCAGGAACTACGAATATTACTTATAGTGGATTTAATGCCTGGAGATTCTTAGGTAAAAATAAAAATAAAAACATCAATTTTCATTTAGACTCTAAATCTCATATTATTAATTATCCTATTGATGATAATTTAAATCAGAGTGTTGTCGCGATAATTAAGAATAAAACTTGGCATAATGAGTCTTGGAAACAAGAAAGTACACTGGAAGAATTTTTAGATGTCTTCAAAAATCAAAGGGAATATTTAGAGCCAATAATCGATGATAATCAAAAAATTTTTAAATGGGGAATATTCGTAAGACCTTTTTTAAAAGAAATATATTGTGAGAATATGACTTTATTTGGCGATGCTGCTCATCCCATAGTTCCGTTTTTAGGCCAAGGTGGCTGTATGGCTATTGAGGACTCGTATACATTTGCTCTCCTTTTAAATAAGTTAGACATGAATATTCCAATGGCACAAAAAATTTATAGTAAACTAAGAGTCGTAAGAAATAATAAGATTGCAAGAATGTCCTTACAACAAGCTAGGTTGAATCATATTGAAAATTATTATCTTGCATCATTACGAAACATAATAATGAAGAAAACTAATGTTATCTCTAGCAGAACTAATTATATATGGGAATATGATGCTCATGTTCAGGTTGAACGGGAACTAAAAAACTATAGTTTTAATAAGACTACTAATATATAAATATTTTATGGTTGGATTGCCTAAAACAGAGAGAATAATTCTAGAGTTATCAAATAATTGGCTTACAATTTCCTTTAATCATCCAGAGACTAGAAATTCACTATCGCAGCAACTCACTGATGAAATTATTTTGTCACTTGAGTCAGTAAGGAATGAGTCTTCAATTAGAGGAATCACATTTAGAGGCGAGGGTGGTGTATTTTGTTCAGGCGGTGACTTGAAAAGCTTTAAGTTTGGATTGCAGGGTGGAGATAAAGACTTATCTGATGTTGAACAGATGAGTGAAAAAACTGGCGAGTTTTTTGAATTGATTAATAGTTTTCCTAAGCCCACTATTATGTTGGCAGAAGGCGCTGCTATGGCTGGGGGTCTAGGAATGTTATGTGCCGCTGATATTGTTGTTGTTACATCAGACTGTAAATTTGCACTCACAGAAACTACTTTAGGAATTGTGCCGGCTCAAATTGCTCCTTTAATTGTAAGTCGGGTTGGCTTATCTAAAGCTCGAAGATTAATGCTTACTGCTTCAAGATTCCATGGCAAAGAAGCGGGCGAATATGGGATTGCAGATTTTGTGACAGATAATTCTAATGAGTTAAGAACTGTTGAAAGCGAAATTAAAAAAAATATTTATAAATGTGCACCCGGTGCTAATTCTATAACTAAAGAAATAGTCTTAGCCACTAGAAAGCTAGAAGGAGATGAACTAAGAAAATTTGCAGCAAAAGGGTTTGCAAAAGCTATGATGAGTGATGAAGGCAATGAAGGGATTGCAGCCTTTGTTGAAAAAAGAAAACCAAAGTGGTCGGAATAAAAAATGTTAGAACAAGCAATCGATTTTAAAACTGAAAGTGATGATTTATTTCAGATTATTAAAACTTTAACTGATGAAGATCTCAACCAAAAAACTGGCTTCAAAGAATGGACTATTAATAATATAATTGGTCATCTTCATACATGGAACATAGCTGCAGATAGAAGTTTGACTAGCGATGAAGAGTTTGCAAACTATGTGTCTTTATTTAGTAAAGAGTATAGTAAGCGACAGAAAATGCGTGATTTTGAAGAGACATTTCTTGAGGGTCGTAAAGGACTTGATTTAATTAAACTCTGGCAGGGTTTTTATCCTGAGATGTCTGAACGATTTAAATCAGCTGAGCCAAAGAAAAGAGTGAAATGGGTAGGCCCGGATATGAGTGTTAGATCTTCAATAACAGCCCGCTTGATGGAAACTTGGGCTCATGGTCAGGCCATATATGATGTTCTGGGTATTGTTAGAAAAAATAAAGATCACATTAAGAATATTGCAGTCTTAGGAAATAATACATTTAAGTGGTGCTATACAGTTCACGGAAAAACAATTCCTTCAACTGTGCCGCACTTAAGATTAATTTCTCCTTCTGGAGAACTGTGGGAATTTAATGATAAGTCAAATGAAGAGCTAATTGAGGGAAGTGCTGATGAATTTTGTCAGGTTGTTACTCAAGTTAGAAATATCGCTGATGTAAATCTAAAAGTTAATGGAAAAATTGCTAAAGAGTGGATGTCGATAGCTCAATGCTTTGCTGGACCACCTGAGCAACCACCTGTGCCTGGAGCTAGATTTACGGCAGTTAAATAGACGAACCTATTTTATAATCAGATAAGAGATGTGGAATTGAAGTATCGCAATCGTCAAGATCATCGTAATTACCATTTTCTATTTCAATATTAAGCTCTTCAGCATCCAAAAGTTTATGTGCAAAGTCAACGTATGTTTTTCCTAATAGGTGTCTAAATTCGTGCTGGAATATAACAGCAGCCATGCCATCAAGTTTTCCAGAAATTTTATTTAATTTTTCATCAAGGGCCTCATATGTAATTGTTTTATATGTTGCAACTTGACCACGGCATTGACCTTTGGCACTTAGACAACCATGCCAAAAATTAGTTAGTTTTTTTGAAGCCGATTTAATTTTTGGATTTATAAAAATTTGTTTTTTAACATTTAATAAATCTTTATATCTTGCTTCAGAGTCTTCATGGTTTGACTCAATAATAAATATTTGTAAGTTAATACCTAGTTGATTGGCTGCTATACCAATACCATGTTCAGCGACCATTGTTTTATACATTATTTCTAAAAAATCTTTTATTAAGGGCGCATGAAAATCAGTCACAGGTAGACATTTTTGGTAAAGACTATTTTGATCTCGAGATGCATTACCAAACAATCCTTGAACAACTTGTGCCTGCTCTAATTCTTTGTGTTCTTTAATAAAATTGATTAAATCCATAGCCATAATAGTATGTTTATTGTTATTTACTTGTGAGATGGATTGAAGTCAAGAAAAGCCATTAATGTAATTTCTTAAAGCATCATTTTCAGCTTCATACTTATGAATTATATGATTTACAACATCACCAATGGATACAATGCCTAAAAGTTTATTTTTATCAATTATTGGCATATGCCTAATTTTTTTGTTTGTCATAGTTTCCATTAACTCAGAAACTGAAATCTTTAAATTGCATGAAATAATATTTGTACTCATGATGCTTGTTATTGAGCTATCCAACTTAATACTTTTACTAGATAAATATCTAGAAATATCTCGTTCAGAAATGATTCCAATTACATCAGCTTTGCTATCTAAAACAGGCATTGCTCCGATATTATGCTTAGTCAATTTATTTGCTGCATCTAAGACTGTTGCAGAACCCTCTATTGTAAAGCATTCTCTTTGTGAGAGTGATTTTACTAATACACCTGCCATACTTAATTATAGCTAATTTAGTCTAATAATCTAAAATTATATAAAAGTGAATTAATTCAATAAGTTAATAAAATTTATGCAGATAGTGCTTTAAATCGATCATTAATGATTTCCATCGCATCATTCATTATTTGATTTATTAGTTCTTCACAAGTCGGGATATCATTAATCAAGCCTGCAACCATCCCACAACTCCATGCTCCAGAGTCCATAGTACCTTCTTGCATAATTTTAGGATAAACACCTGCAACTTCATCCATGATATCTTGAATTTTTATATTTTCACCCAAATCTTTTTCTTTTTGTAAAATTTTATCTACAGCAGAGTTATTAAGAACACGCTCAGTATTTCTAAGTGGCCTCATAATGAGCTTAGTGTCTAATTCACTGGCTTCAATAATAGCATCTTTTACATTTTGGTGAACAGGTGCTTCTTTAGTTGCAATAAAACGTGTACCCATATTTATACCATCTGCTCCTAATGCAAGAGCTGCGACTAATTGTTGCCCATTACCAATACCGCCGGATGCTACAAAAGGTATTTTTAACTCTGCGGCCGCTCGAGGAAGTAAAATCATATTAGGAATGTCATCTTCACCAGGATGACCGCCACACTCAAATCCATCTACACTTGCAGCATCACATCCAATTTTTTCTGCCTTTAGAGAATGTCGAACTGAAGTACATTTATGTATAACTTTAATACCAGCTCCTTTAAGTTTTTCCATATACTTCTCTGGGCTTCTTCCAGCAGTTTCTACAATTCTAACACCACCATCAATAACCGCGTCTATATAACCAGGATAATCAGGCTCCACAAACATTGGCAAAAAAGTCAAATTTACCCCAAATGGCTTGTCAGTTAACTTATGGCATTTAGCAATTTCATTGCCTAAATCTTTAGGTGTCTTTTGAGTAAGACCGGTAATTATGCCTAATCCACCTGCATTTGAAACTGGAGCCGCCATTTCCGCAAAACCTACGTAATGCATACCACCTTGAATAATTGGGTGCTTAATATCAAAAAGTTCAGTAATTCGAGTTTTTAGCATCCGACTAGGATACATATTTAAGCTTAAATATCTAGTGTAATTATTGGATTTATCTCTTTTAATATATCGTATTGTTGATACCATAAAACATAGGGGAGGTATAAAATTAGGAGAAGTTTATGTCTTTGGATTATGGAAAAAAAATTTCAGATTTTTTAGATCTTTATTACACTCTAGAGAGTGCCGCCCCCTTTCAAAAATTTATGTACAGCACTAGACTTAGCTTTTGTATCTGCTTAGAGCTTGCTAAATCTCAGTACCTTGGAAATACCACTAGCTTTGAAAAGCTTTGCAATCTAGTTCCAAAAAGTTTTGGTTCGAGAGCTACGATACAAAACATACTCAACACGGGACTTAAGAATTCATTTTTTATTAAAGTTCAATCTAAAATGGATAAAAGAGTTCAAGATATAAAAGTTAATGAAGAGCACCTTAAATATGTTGAGATTTGGATAAAGATGCATACTGGTATTTTTGATCCAGCTGTAACAGTTGAAAAAGAAAAAAAAGCTAGCTAATAGAATTCAGTTATTTATAAAAAATAATTAAAAATTGTTAAAAATTAAGCTTTTTTTATTTCTTGTATTTATTACTAAAAAATAATTTAACATTTTATATGTTTAAAAATTAGTACGAATCATTATCATTACACACTATTAATTAACTAAGGGGGTTAACTATGTTTAATACTCAAGACAATGTCATTCGCATTGGCATGTTCCTAATTGGATTAATGCTATTAATGTACGGCGCAATGATGACTTTTAATCTGGAATTTTTCTTTTCTAGGTATCCAACTATAAATGCTGATCAAACAAATTCATTTTTTATAACCTGGACTGGAATAAATACATTGGCATTCTTAGCGGGTATTTACTACATGGGATACAAAGGACTTCAACAAGGTTTCTTTGTTTTTATGATCCCTCTTATCGTAGGAAATATAATTTGGATCTATATGGCAATGTCTGCATCTGGGGGCGACAACTACACGGGCATGGTTTCACAAATTATTGCTCTAATAATTCTTTTTGTGGTGCGTCAAAGAGCAGGATATAAATTCTCTTATCCAAAAGCAGCTACTGCTTGGGGAACTGACGATAAGGTGTCTGCTAACTTGTTATATTTAGGTACACTTTTAACTGTCATCGGTATTGTAATGTACTTTGTAGATCCATCGGCAGTACTAAGAGATACAGCAGGGTTAGAAGTTACTGCTCAAGGACAACACTATGCTTTAGGAATATTTGTTCTGACGCCTATTGCAATACTCTTTGCGCTTGCTTATCAGTGGCGTTGTGGTGTTCAGGGAGTGCTGCTCTCTATGGGGGCGTTTTGGTCAGCAATAATGATTGCTATGATTTTTAATAATCTAGCTGCAACAGCACCTGGTACTGAACCAAATATGCTTCTTGCAGGTTTTTTAATGGTCAATTGTATTATTAATCTTACAGTCTTTTTTAGACTACAAGATAAATTTTAGGGAGAAAATTATGATAAAAATACAAGACAACGTATCAGTTACTATAATTAGTTTATTGCTACTTATAAGTACTTTCTATGGCTTCATGTTTGTATTGGATCCTTTTGCCAACAGCTTTCTTGAAAGATCTGGTCAAGAAGCTTCTGCTACTACTATCAATATGATGGGTAATGTTGGGTGGATTTATTTAGCAATGGGCCTTGGGTACATGATGGTATTAATAGCGCCCGCAGAACAATCAACGGTGTTCATACGCTTTATGGTTCTGGGGTCATTTATATCCTTAATAAGAATGATTGACTTATATGCAAATGCTGAAGGAGAGGTTATATATGGCCCACTAATAGCAACAGCTTTAGTCTTTATAGGCAATGCCTATGTCTACAATCGATTAAAAATGAAAGTTGGAGTATTTCTCTAGTTCTTTTTTGATAAAAAAAAATAAAACCCTCGTATTAATTTAAGTGCGGGGGTTTTTTTTATTTATTTTTTGGATTATATTTATTTTTATCGTTTCAAACACTTAATTTTTTTATGGAAATTCTAAGAACACCAAGTAAAAATTTTGAACAATTAAAAGATTACTCTTTTGATGAAAATTATATTGAATTCAAAACTCTACTCAATGATGAAGATAATAGTCCATTATTGAGGATGCATTATCTCGATGAAAATAAAGATAGTGATGATATTGTTTTATTATTGCATGGAGAGCCTACCTGGTCATATCTCTACAGGCACATGATCCCTATATTGGTTAAAGCGGGCAAACGTGTTATTGCACCTGATCTCATTGGTTTTGGTAAGTCAGATAAGTTACCTAAGAGAGAACAGTATACTTATGAAAGACATGTTGAGTGGACGTATAATATTATAAAAATATTAAATTTAAATAATATCACCTTATTTGGTCAAGATTGGGGAGGTCTGATTGGACTAAGGTTGGTAGCCAATCAACCAGAGTTATTTAAAGGTATGGTTTTAGCGAATACATCATTGCCAATTGGTAAGGGTACAAGTGAAGGCTTTGAAGCCTGGAAAAAGTACAGCCAAGAAGTTGAAGTATTTAACAGTGGTAAAATAGTACAAAATGCTTCATTAAAAAAATTAACTGATGGTGAAATTCATGCGTATAACGCACCGTTTCCAGATGATACTTATTTAGCATGTGCGAGACAATTTCCAACTTTAGTACCGATGAATCCAGATGATCCCAGTGTCAAAGAGAATATTGCGGCATGGGAGATATTAAAGACTTTTGACAAACCGGTATTAACAATTTTTGGATCAAAAGATCGAGTCATGCTTGGTGCCGAAAAATTTTTTCAAAGTAAAATTCCCGGCACATCGAATATGAACCATCAAATAGTTGAAGCAGCTCATTTTATTCAAGAGGATCAACCTGAATTACTTGCTGAAAGTATAATAACTTTATACCAATAAGAAATGGAATTATTTGGCTAGTTAATTTCTCTTGAAGCCAAAATTGACATCATTTTTTGTGCAGTTTCATGACCAGCATTTTGATTTTGACCAGTAACAAATCGTTCTTCATCATCGACAACAGTTAAATTAGCAAACAAGTCTATCAATTTTGATTTACTATCAAATATAACGCCAGCTTTTTTTAGTTCAGTCTCAGGATGTTGTGGTGTCATGGATATACCAAGTTCTTTCACTTGTTTATTAGTCACTGCAGTCATTTTTCTACCAGCAATGAGTAATTTACCATCTTTATCTTTAGCATTAATAAATCCAAGTGGTCCATGACAAACACCACCGATAATACTTCTAGCATGGTATGCTTCGGATATTTTTAAACCTAGAGTTTCAGAATATCCTAAGTCATAAGCCGCACCCCAACCACCAGCAACTAATATCAAGTCATAATTGGTAAAATCAACATCATCGATACATTGGGAATTTTTTAATTTTTCTAATGCATTGCCATCTTTATGAAAACGTTTGTCTAGTTTCGATTTAATAAAATAAAGCATCGTTTGTGGATCAATTGGTATTTCACCACCCTTTATACTTGCAAGATCAACTTCAACACCATTATCTAAAAACTCGTAATAGGGAACTGTAAGTTCAGAACTGGCGACGCCAGTTTTTTTGCCTTTAGTTTCACCTGGCTTATTTAAGGTGTTATGACTCGTTGTGACAATTAAAGCCTTTTTGCCATTAAAATCAAATTTTTCACCGTCATAATCAGGATGAAAACCAAGTGCTCGCATAAAATATGGTAGCAATAATGCGATAACAGCGAGAATTGCTATGATTGGAAAGCTGGTGAAGACTATTGTTAATAATTCCATACTTTTTTTGATATTTAATTTTTTTATTAATCAAGATACAGATTTGATTATAATAAATTCGTAGGTCTTGGAAAGATAAATGTATGAATAAAATAAAATTTTTTGCTCAAGAGGCATCTTATTATTCAGCCATTGTGAGACCAATGCTTCGCTACAAATGCATTCCATTTAAAGAAACAACATATGGCGGAAAAATATTTTCAAGATTTTTTGAAAAAAGTGGAAGTGTGCAACTGCCACAAATTGAAACACCTGATGGTGAAGTAATTCAGGACTCTACAATTATATGTGATTACCTTGAGTCTAAATATCCAGAAAAATCTATGATACCACAGACGCCAATCCAACTCATGTTGGCAAAAATAATTCAAGAATTTGCAAATGATTTTATGATCTTGCCAGCAATGCATTATCGCTGGAATTTCAAAAGAACGAACTGGCGAATTTGTTATTACGAATTTGCCAAACTTGCTGTGCCTGATTATTTATTTTTTTTGCGTCCCTTCATAGCTATTAATATCACACCAAGAATTGAAATGGCTTATCGAAAAATGGGTGGACTCGATGAAGACTTTTTACCAGAAATTGAGCAGTGGTATTTAGATTTTTTAGAAAAATTAAATAACCATTTTTTACATCACCATTATTTATTTGGTGACAAGCCATCCATTGCCGACTGCGCGTTAATGGGTCCACTTTATGCCCACTTAGGAAGAGATGCTTATCCTAAAAAATTAATGAAAAAAGTAGCACCGAAAGTTTCTGAATGGGTTTTACGAATGAACCAACCTGATAGAACTGACACTGATTTTATGCCTCATGATATAATACCAGAAACATTAATTCCAGTTTTGGATATTATATTTAAGAGCCAAGGCCCAAAAACAAAAGCAGTAATTAAAAAAACGGATGAGTACATGAACTTGGTATCAGATAGGAATCAACTATTCAGACGTATGAGTGGTAAAATTGAATTTAAACTAGGTCAATATGTAGGCCTTAGACCTGCAGAAATACATGTGGCGTGGCTTCGGCAAAAAACTCTTCATGAATATGATCAATTAAGTGAAAATAATAAAAAATTGGTTAAGGAATTTTTAGCACTTCATGATTGGTTAGAGTTTTTTGATATACGTTTAAAGCAACCTATAAAACGCGTTAGAAATAAATACTATCATTACGATGCCGATGAGACTATCGTGGTACAACGAGATTTATATATTAATCAAGGAGCTTTTTCTGGTGGCAAAAAAGCAAGAAGAGAAAGTCTAGAAAACAAGTAATGCAAGTAGATTTATATTTTTCATTTCGCAGTCCTTATTCTTATTTAATTTTACCGCGAATGGTAAATCTACGGGATAAGCATAATGTTAATGTAAACTTTAAATTAGTTTATCCTTTGGCCATAAGAGAGCCAGAATTTTTTAAGGGTAAAAATTTACTTACCTATTTTTATATCAGATCAATAGATTATAAAAAACACGCAAAGTTAAATGGTATGAAATTTGTTGCACCAAAACCAGATCCAATCAATCAAAATATGCTCACTGGTAAAATTTCTAAACATCAACCTTATATATTTAAGTTATGTCACTTTTGCCAAGCTATAGAAAAATCTAAACAACTCGATTTTGCTTTGGAGGTTTCCAATCTTATCTTTGGAGGGTTTCAAGATTGGCACATGGATGAGTCGATATCAGCAGTTACTGCTAAATTAGGTCTTAATTTTAATGATATTGAACAGAGCAGGCAGCAAAATGATGATAAACTTAAAGATGAGATTTTACTTAACCAGAAGCAGCAATTAGAAGCTGGCCATCATGGTGTACCGTTAACAGTCTATAAAGACAAATTTTTCTTTGGTCAGGATCGATTTCATCATTTAATATCTGCATTAGAACAAGACGGCTTAATTTATAAATAATCAATGATAGAATTATATACATCACCAACACCCAATGGATACAAAACCTCAGTCGCTTTAGAGGAACTTGAAATTCCCTATAATGTGCATGCAATTGATTTACAAAAAGGTGACCAAAAAACTCCCGAGTTTTTAAAACTAAATCCCAATGGAAGAATACCAGTTATTGTCGATACTGAAGTAGATCTAACAATCATTGAGTCAGGTGCACAACTAATTTATTTAGCTGAAAAGGCAGGGAAGCTTTTGCCAACAGATACTAAGGGGAGATCTTTAGTGATTCAGTGGCTAATGTTTCAAATGGGTGGTATTGGTCCTATGATGGGGCAGGCCAATGTATTTTTTAGATACTGGCCAGAAAAAATTCAACCTGCGATTGATCGCTATCAGAATGAAGGTCGTCGTTTATTTGAAGTATTAGATGGTCAACTTAAAGATCATGAATATTTAGCAGGAGACTTTAGTATTGCTGATATTGCAAACTGGTGTTGGGTTCGAACCTATGCTTGGTCTGGTATAAATGTTGATGGTTTAGATAATCTTAAGCGCTGGCGAGGACAAATTGCTGAACGTCCAGGATGTCAAAAAGGTGTAACCGTACCAGTTGATATTATCAAAGCCATGCAAGCCAGATTAAAAGAAAATAATGATTTAGTTAAAACTGGTTCTACTATTGTTCAAAAATAAATTAGTAGGCATCCCCAAGATAACAAGCCCACACCAAATAATTTACTGAGTATATTGCCATAAGGAAAAACTTTTTCAGCTAATACGGCAATCGTAATAATTAGCACCCATAATAAGTTCATGACGCCATTAACGAATAACAACAGCATTAAAATCCAACAACAACCAATACAAAAAATACCATTAGACAAGCCAATCTTAACAATAGAGCCCATGCCATCAATTTTAGTTCCCATAATATAAGATAACGGGTTACGACATTTCTCAAGGCAAATATTTTTCAGACTTGTAAATTGATAGACCCCAGCACCAATCATTAAAATGCCAGCTATATCATTATTTTTAATCACACCCATCATGTCTACAATGTTGGCATTATGTAATAAGTACTGCAACGTCACCGCTAGCAATGAAAATAAAATCCATAACAAGAAATAAGTACTGGCTAGTATAACGAGCTCAGTTTTTTGATTATGCGTGGATGCCATATTTGTACGCATTTGATGAAATAGATATAAAAAATTAAAAGTAGTAGGCATCATCATTGCAAACATCATTACGATCCACATTAATGCCATCACTATAAGGTCATTTAAATTCCAATCACTATTCATCGGCATTGCTAAAATATTGAAAGTGTTTTGCATGCTCATGTCACTATCTTGCATACTTTTCATATCTTCTTTGTCCATAGCCATCGAATCCATATCCATCGATTCCTCGGTCATCGTACCCATATTCATTGTGTTCATGTCCATTGGCTGCATATACATGGAATTAAGATAAACCCATGACCCAATAATCATCAGCATGATTGGAATTATGACTATAAGATATTCTCTATCAAATTTTAGCATGATATTTATTAACAAAACTTTAACTACATATAAAGACTTATTACTAATATAATAAATTGAAATGAAATTAGAGTTAATAATTAGTAGTACAATCTAGCAATAGGAACATGGATACATTTCAACTATTCAGTTTTATGCATCTTGTAACAATTGCTATTGTTGTAAGTTTATCAATTTTTATTCCAGTTATTTGTAAAAATATATTCAGTCTACGTATAAATATACATATTTCATATATCATAGGCTCAATACTTATTATCCATGAATTAATAAAGCCATTTTATCGATACCAGTTTTATAACGACCCACTGATTGACATTATTCCTCTACACATGTGTCATCTAGCTTCAGTATCTATGGGGTTATTTTTTTTTACAAAGAAACATATTTTTTTTGAGATTGGATATTTCTGGGGTTTGACAGGTAATGTCATGGCAATCTTAACACCAGATTTGAATATCTTTTTTGATTGGGTATATTTCACGTACTATTTCGGTCACTTCATGCTTCTTTTTGCAATAATCTTTACTTTATTTTGTCTAAATCATAATATTAATTTCAAGTCTGTAGTTAGGGTTGTATCGATAACCCTAGCTTTCTTACCTTTTATTTATTTATTAAATTTTATTTTGGGTAGTGAAGCAAATTACTGGTACTTAAATACAATACCAGAGGCAACTTCTTTACTTTCTTATTTACCTAATCCACCTTTAAATATAATTTTCCTAATACCTATTGGGTTATTCTGTATGTTTTGTGTCTACGCTCCCTATAGATATTTCAAGAAATAAATACAAAAACTTTTAGATTTAGCTGTAAAGTTTTAATTTATTGTTGCTACCATAATTATAAAACAATACGATCTCTTTGATTATGGATGATAACAAAAAAGAACCTATTCAACCTGTCAGTGGTAAAATTGTACCAAGATATGCTGGTCCATCCACATTTGCTCGAATACCTGAGTTAAGAGATGTTGAAGAATGTGATATTGCAATTGTTGGAGTACCATTTGACGCTGGAACCAGTTATAGACCTGGTGCAAGATTTGGACCACAAGCTGTTCGCCAAGCCTCAAGACAATTACGAACAAATTATCATCCAAATTATGACGTTGAGCCCTTTAAAGTTCAACAAGTTGCAGATGCAGGCGATATAGCTTGTAATCCGTTTAATATCGATGAGGCGATAAAACAAATTGAAGATGGTGCTACTGAACTACTAAATAAGGTTGGTAGTATTTTAACAATTGGTGGTGATCATACCATTGCATTGCCACTATTGCGTGCCATCAATAAAAAATGTGGTCAACCAGTCGCACTTGTCCACTTTGATGCCCATTTAGATACTTGGGATACTTATTTTGGTGCTCCATATACGCATGGCACTCCATTTAGACGGGCGCGTGAAGAAGGTTTATTCTTGGATGATGCTTCAATGCATGTTGGTATTCGGGGACCATTATACAGCAGAGATGATTTGAAAGATGATGAAGATCTAGGATTTAAAGTGATTCATTGTGATGATTTTCAGACTCAAAGTATTGAGCAGATTGTTCAAAGAATTAAAGATCGAGTGGGGGACAATCCATTGTATTTATCAATCGATATTGACGTGTTAGATCCCGCCCACGCCCCCGGTACCGGCACGCCTGAAATTGCTGGTATGAGCAGTAGAGAAATGCTTAATGTTTTAAGAGGCTTATCAGGGATGAATTTAGTCTCTGCCGATGTGGTTGAAGTAGCACCAGCCTATGATCATGCAGAATTGACCACGACCGCGGCGGCAACAATCGTATATGAGCTCATAAACATAATTGCTAACCGAAAAAACTAGTTTTTATACTTTTCTTTGCTACTAATTTAAAATAATAATAATAATCATTCTAAACTAGAATGAATCTAATGTAATATTAGCTTATGAATGAACTGATAGCCTCGATCATTGATAGAAGGACTATAATATTTGCCAATGAAGGTAGATTGCTAAAAAAATGCTTTTTAGCAGTATGTGTGCTCGCCCTCGCATTTCAACAAGGCCCTTTAGGAGAAGTTGTAAGAGCCTCAATGGTAGATGCCTATATTCAAGTTTCAGTTTTTGTTGGGTTTACATTATTTATTTTTATTGGTCTCGACTCGCTAACAAAGTTTAATACCGATGAGTTTTTAGAAAATTCTAAAAAATATCATGTTGCAATCGCTTCATTACTTGGAGCATTACCAGGTTGTGGTGGCGCAATTATAGTTGTTACACAATATATTCAAGGTCGAATTAGTTTCGGGTCATTGGTAGCAGTGTTAACTGCTACGATGGGTGACGCCGCATTCTTGTTATTAGCATCAGAACCAATGACGGGAGCTTTTATATTCTTGCTTGGTGGAACAGTTGGAATGATTTCTGGCTATATCGTCGATTTAATTCATTCAACAGACTATTTGCAAAATGAATCAAAAATTGATCTACAATTTGAAAAATTAGAAAAAACTTTTGTATCAAAATTCAATCTGTTTTGGTGTGTGATCTTTTTTCCAGGTTTTATTATTGGATTATTAGTGGCATTCCAAGTTGATGTTGATGCTATGTTGAACTTACCAAAAGAGTTGAGCTTAGTATTTATAATTGGATCTATTGGAGCATTTTTATCTATTTTTATGTGGGCTCTGAATCCATTAAGTGACTTTCAATGCTCAACCGATCGATCTCGTAATTATGTATCCAGAGTTATTGATACAACAAATTTTGTAACAACTTGGGTTATATGTGGATTTTTAATTTTTGAAATTTTCATGTTTTTTACAGCTATTGATATGAAAAGTGTCTTTAGTGTGTGGTTACCATTTGTACCGTTGATTGCAATTTTATTTGGATTTTTACCTGGCTGTGGACCACAAATAATCGTAACTACATTTTACCTTAATGGGTACATACCGTTATCTGCAGAAATGGGTAATGCAATTTCAAATGATGGTGATGCTCTGTTTCCAGCGATAGCTTTGGCACCTAAAGCAGCTATCGTAGCAACATTATACAGCGCTATTCCTGCGGTAATTGTTGCATATGGATACATGTATTTATTTGAGTAAATATCATTGATTATTAAAAAATAAGTTTCTTTTATTGCCTGAAGCAGATAGAAGATGCTCACATAATACTATTCCTTCAAATGAAATCAGAACTTAGAAATATTGCAATTATTGCCCACGTTGATCATGGGAAAACAACTTTAATTGACTCTATAATGAAACAAACAGGAATGTTTCGCGAAAATCAGCAAGTCGATGAGCGTTTAATGGATTCAGGTGATCTTGAAAAAGAACGTGGCATTACAATTTTAGCCAAACCCACCTCTATTTCTTATAACGATGTTAGAATAAACATAATTGATACCCCGGGTCACGCAGACTTTGGTGGTGAAGTTGAACGTGTCTTGCAAATGGCTGATGGTGTAATTCTTCTAACAGATGCAGCTGAAGGTCCTATGCCACAAACCAAATTTGTTCTTGGTAAAGCATTGGCTTTAGGTTTGAAACCTATCGTCATCATAAACAAAATTGATCGACCAGACGGCAGACCTACAGAAGTCGTTGATGAGGTCTTTGATTTATTTGTTGCATTAGATGCCAATGATGAACAATTAGATTTTCCAATATTATACGCAGCTGGAAGGGACGGATGGTGTGTTAAGGAATTAGAGGATGAAAGAGTGAATCTGCACCCGCTATTAGATTTGGTACTGGATCATGTAAAACCTCCAGAAGTAGATCATGATAAACCATTTGCGATGCTCGCAACTCTATTAGACTCCGATCCTTATTTGGGCAGGTGCCTTATTGGTCGTGTAGCACAAGGTCGGGCAAAAGTTAATGACACAGTCAAAGCCATTAACTTAGATGGAAGTAGTATTGAAAATGGTCGATTAACAAAATTATTAACTTTTAAAGGAACTGAACGCGTTATTGTTGATGAAGTGCATGCTGGAGATATTATTTGCATTGCTGGTTTAACCAAAGCTTCAGTGGCCGACACTATTTGTGAAACAAGTGTATCTGAACCTCTAGCTTCAACACCAATTGATCCACCTACCATGTCTGTAACCATTACTGTTAATGACTCACCTTTTGGTGGTCGGGAGGGTAAAAAAGTTACCTCAACTGTCATAAGAGAACGACTTTTAGCTGAGGCAGAAACTAATGTGGCTATTACATTTTCAGAAAACGATCAAAAAGATGCATTTGAAATTGGTGGTAGAGGAGAATTACAAATTGGTGTTTTAATAGAGACTATGAGACGTGAAGGGTATGAGCTTATTGTTTCAAGACCACGAGTTTTATATAAAAAAGATGATAATGGTAATCGGCTTGAACCAATTGAAGAAGTTATAATTGATGTCGATGAAGAATATGTGAGTGCAGTAGTTGATGGCATGAATCAGCGAAAAGGTTCAATGATTGATATGCGAACAGCAGGCGCTGGTAAAACTCGAATTATTTTTCACGCCCCATCTAGAGGACTTATTGGCTATCAAAATAAGTTTCTTACTGAAACACGCGGTACTGGGGTGATGAACAGAATTTTCAGTTCATATGATTTATATAAAGGTGACGTTGCCGGCAGGAAAAATGGTGCATTAATTTCAACAGATACAGGTACCGCCGTTGCTTATGCAATTTTTAATCTTCAAGATCGTGGTACTATGTTTATTTCACATCAAACACCTGTATATCAGGGCATGATTGTTGGTGAACATACTCGAGACAATGATTTAGAAATAAATGTTTTAAAAGGCAAACAATTAACAAATGTCAGGGCCTCTGGTACAGACGAGGCTGTAAAACTTGTTACACCAAGGGTAATGTCATTAGAACAAATGATGGCTTATATAAATGAAGATGAACTATTAGAAGTTACGCCAAGCAGCTTAAGATTAAGAAAAAAATTTCTTGATCCAATCGAGCGGAAAAGACAAAAAAAATCATCATAGAAGAATGGAACTTATAATTTCAACTGAGACTTTTATTTTTCTATTTTTTATAGCGATAACAGCAGGCATTGTAGATACTTTGGCAGGTGTGGGTGGCTTAATTGTTTTACCAGCATTAATTCTATCTGGGTTACCGCCATTGACTGCCTTAGGGACTAATAAAGCACAGTCTTTCGCAGGAACCGGCACTGCAACCTACATGATGACTGTATATAAAAAAATAACTATTAAACAAATGCAACCACTGATGGTTACAGCATTTATTGGCTCATTCACAGGCACAGTTTTAGTTCAGTTTATTGACAATCAATCACTTTCCATAATTATACCAATAGTTCTAATAATAATTGTTACTTACTTCGTATTCTCTCCTCGCATGAAAGAGATCTCGAGTGAGGCAAGAATTTCTGACACCTTATACAAATATACACTGGCACCAATTATAGGGCTTTACGATGGTATGTTTGGACCTGGCACCGGTTCTTTCTTTACAGTTAGCGGCGTTGCTTTAAGAGGTAAAAATTTAATTGATGCTACTGCCAACGCAAAAGCATTAAATTTTGCCACAAATTTAGCTGCTTTAATTGTTTTTTTGTACATTGGTGAAGTTATTATATCAATTGGCATAGTAATGATCATTGGACAGTTTATTGGAGCGCGAATTGGTTCAAAATTCCTAATCAATATCAATCCAGTTTATCTTCGATATTTTGTAATTGTGCTTTGTCTAATAATGCTATTTCGATATTTTAATACGTTTTAAAATTTAAAACGAAATTCTTCTGATCTTCAGTTTCTATTGATCCAGGCCTAGCCGATCTGATTATGTTAATTGCATCATTTGGTGAAATATCAAATTTAGTTAGAATTAAAGCCGATAATAAACCTGTTCTCCCTAATCCAGCCATACAATGTATGAGTATATTTTTGTTATTACATAAATCTGTAAAGACTTCATCAAGTAGGGCATTTAAGTCATCATATTGATCTAATGACGGGACACTGAAGTTTATGATAGCAAATTTTGTATATTTAATATTAATTTTGGTTAGGCTATTAAATAAATAATTCAAATTTAGCTCGTTATTCTGAGTTAGGCTTACCAGTCTATAAATCTTCAAACTCTCGATTAACCTTAGATCTCCATCAAGATCTTTTCCAATACCAGGACAACTCGATAAGTATAGTTTCCCATATCTACCTTTTTGAAAGACAGTTTCATC
>ERZ802822.830-NODE-830-length-20789-cov-37.335554_pt1 | contig 20789 bp, 20 predicted proteins | sample MGYA00345649_ERZ802822 | MGnify/ENA primary metagenome ERZ802822 (study PRJEB30503, sample SAMEA104212359) | marine metagenome | biome: Westerlies Biome; feature: [SRF] surface water layer (ENVO:00010504) within the epipelagic zone...; material: water...
ACTTCATCGGCCTAGGCTTATCCAGCTTCAAGCTCAAATGACTGCTCCAGCAAACAACGAAAGAGCTGATCTTTACTTTCGGCCAAGAATTGTTGCTCGAGGGGGTCACCGCCAGGCCAATTGCGAAGCGCATCGCTAGTAGTTTTGTACGCCAATCGCAACGCCTCAAGGCTCAAGTGGACAGTGGCGACGATTTCATGGGAGTGATCTGATGACATGGGAAAACTCCTTATTTTTCGGAAATGACCCGCTCTGTAGCGGCTTTTTGCATGAAATAAAGATCTAAAAGCTGCCCCGCTACTTCTTTGAGCTCATCCATGTCACTGGCGTGTTGGATAGCCCCTTGAAGTCGAAGCTTCTCGAATTGAAAGTGGAGAGGCAAACTCATAGCGAAGTAGCGGCTCCAAACAAATGTAAAGAACTATCAATATTCAGTTGGTAGTCATTTCTACTCAAAACAAATCCGGTTCACAGCCTGCAGCGAGGGCAGCCCGGCTACCAGCTCAATCCCACAACAGAAAAGTCCATCGCTGACACTTTTGGGAGGCAAAAGCCAAGCATTGCTTGGCTTTTGAGGTGAAGTTGAGATGGGCGATCCAGGTTTCGAACCAGGGACATCCTGCTTGTAAGGCAGGCGCTCTACCGCTGAGCTAATCGCCCTTACACATGGATTCTGCCTGAAGGTGGCAGGCTACGTCCAACACTGTGCTTCAACAAGCATGGCTTCCGGCCGGGAGCACGATCGAGCCACCTGTGTCCTGGCTGTGATCTACGGGGTCATTTGGTGGCCATGGCTAGGGATCAGCGGTGCCGTCTGCAGTGGACTGGCCTTTTTGTTCGGCGGTCTCTTCCTTTCACCTGATCTCGATATCAATTCCAGGCCCTATCAACGTTGGGGTGGACTGCGCTGGCTGTGGTGGCCCTACCAACGCCTGATCCGTCACCGCTCGGTTTTGTCGCACAGCCCATTTCTAGGAACGGCCATTCGGATCACCTATCTCAGCTTTTTAGTGGCAGCCATTAGCTGGCTAGGCAGCCGTTGGGGCGCCCCCTCTCCAGAGCAATGGGAGAGCTGGCTGCAACAGACATGGAACGAATCATCAAACTCCGTTCTGGTCGCACTGATTGGCCTTGAAGCGAGCGCCTGGCTGCATCTGGTTCAAGACGGTGACCCCATGCCAAGACTGCCGATCAAGCTTCAGTTGCCTCGCAAGCGCAGACGCCGTCGTTGACTCAGGGCAACAAAGACTCCTCGACCTGCCCCCATGAGCGACGCCATGCACGATCTGGTCGAGGTGGTCGCGCAATTGCGCGACCCCGACAACGGTTGCCCTTGGGACCTCAAGCAAACGCATCAGAGCTTGGTGCCCTACGTGCTGGAGGAAGCTCACGAAGTCGTGGATGCGATCCGCCATGGCGATGATCGGCACCTCAAAGAGGAGCTAGGCGATCTGCTTTTACAAGTCGTGCTGCACGCCCAACTCGCCCAGGAGCACCAACGCTTCGATCTCGATGCGATTGCTCGTGGAATCACTGAGAAATTGATTCGCCGCCATCCGCATGTCTTTGGCAATGCAGAGGCCCGTGACAGCGAAACCGTCTCCGCGAATTGGGAGGCCATCAAGGCCGCAGAACAAGCCGAGCGGGGCGAAAGCCCCTCTGAATCAACCAGCCCGTTGAGTGATCAACTCACCAGGAAAGTTCGCGGACAACCAGCTTTGGCTGGAGCCATGACCATCTCGCGCAAAGCCGCCAAAGCAGGGTTTGAGTGGGATGACATGAAGGGGGTTTGGGACAAAGTGCATGAGGAGCTGGATGAACTCAAGGAAGCGGTGTCCTCCGGTGATCCAAAGCACGCTCAAGAAGAGCTCGGAGACCTGCTGTTCACGCTTGTGAATGTGGCTCGCTGGTGTGACATCCAGCCGGAAGAAGGCCTCGCAGGGACCAACCAGCGTTTTCTCGATCGCTTCTCTCGCGTGGAAGCCTCTCTAGGGGGAGACCTCCAAGGCCGCAATATCAAGGAACTCGAAACGGTTTGGCAGGAAGCAAAACTGGCAATCCGTGCCGAACAAGCCTCCAACAGCGCAGCTCGCAATCACCATCCCTGAAGGCGGCCAAGCTCCCCATCGTTCAATCGTCCAACGATGGACGCTGTTGGCGATTTTTTTTGATCTGACTGCGACGCCCCTTGGCCTCAAGGCGTCGCTTCACTGCACCTCGTCCTGGACGCGTGGCCCGGCGCTGTGGAGGCGGTGGCTTCAAGCCTTCTCGCAATAAATCAGCCAGCCGAGCCATCGCTCGCTGGCGGTTTTGCCACTGGGAGCGCTCCTCTGCAGCCACCACACGCACGCAGCCATCCGCTAGTCGCGATGCCAGGACCTCCATCAGCCGTTGTCGCCGAAAGGGGCCCAGCACCGCCGAATTCGCCAGATCGAACACCAACTCAACCCGAGAATCCGTGGTGTTAACGCCCTGCCCTCCAGGACCTGAGGCGCGGGAAAACCGCCATTGAAGCTCCCTCGAGGGGATCACCAGGCGAGCATTCACGGTGAGATCCTGGGGCATCGATCCAGCACTCCTTCAGTGCATCCATCGCTGAACGACCGACTGACACCCTTGACCTTGGCATCACGCCGTCCAACCGGTGCTGGTTTTAGCTGGATGGAGCGAACGTCCAGCGACCCGCCATGACCACTGCACCTCAGACCAGTGGCAACTGGATCGATGAGCACCACAACGGAGTGCGCTACGGCCTGGAGGGCCGCGTGCTGGTAGACGAAACCAGCCCGTTTCAGCGCATCACCGTGATCGATAGCCAGCGCTACGGGAAAGGACTCCTGTTAGACGGCTGCTGGATGACTGCTGAGCACCAGGAACGCCACTACCACGAATCCTTAGTGCATCCTGCGCTCTGCTCAGCCGAGGCCATCGAGCGCGTGCTGGTGATCGGCGGCGGTGATGGCGGAACCGCCCGCGAATGCCTGCGCCACCCAGGGGTGAAGCACCTCGACCTGGTGGAGATCGACGGCCGGGTCGTGGATCTCAGCCAAGAACACCTTCCTTCGATCGGAGGCGGGTGCTGGAACGACCCCCGCTTCCACCTGAGCGTTGGTGATGGGATTGCCTGGGCCGCTGAAGCCGAAGACGCCTCTTACGACGTTGTCCTAGTGGATGGATCCGACCCCACAGGGCCCGCCGAAGGCTTGTTCAACCGTGCCTTCTTCCGCAACTGTTGCCGCATCCTCAAGCCGGGGGGGGTGTTTGCCACCCAAAGCGAATCACCCGAAGCCTTCCGCCAAGTGCACATCGACATGGTGAAGCTCATTCGCGAGCTGTTTGGCCACGCTGATCCTCTCTACGGCTGGGTCCCGATGTATCCAAGTGGCTGGTGGAGCTGGACCTTTGCCGCGAAGGATGCTCCTCGCTATCTCACCGTTCAAAGCGAGCGCGCCGCTGCCGTGGCCGAAGGGTGTGCCATCTGGAGTCCCCGCTGGCAGCAAGGAGCCTTCAACACCATTCCAGCTTTTATTGAACGGGAACTGAATCCATGACCAATCCCTCAACCCAACCGATTGATCAAAGCCTGTTTGACGATGAGGGTGCCATTTTCATGGGAGCACGACGCAATCCAGAGGGATGCCGCGTGGCCTTATTTGGCGTTCCCTATGACGGCACCACCTCATTCCGCCCTGGTACCCGATTTGGCCCAGCTGCGATTCGTGAGGTGAGTACAGGTCTTGAGACCTACTGCCCCCAGCTGGATCGAGACCTCGAAGACATCTCTTACGCCGACATTGGAGCCGTTGAGATTCCCTACGGCGATCCGGAGCCCGTTGTGGATGCCGTGCGCCATGCCACCAGCACCGTGCTTGCTGCAGGCATCAAGCCACTGATGCTTGGCGGTGAGCATTCCATCAGTTCTGGTGCGGTTGCGGCTGTAGCGGAACAACACCCCGACCTCGTGCTGGTGCAACTCGATGCCCATGCCGACTTACGACATGAGTGGCTTGGAGCCCGTCACAGCCATGCCTGCGCCATGCGCCGCTGTTTGGAGGTGCTTCCCAGCCAAAAGCTCATGCAGATTGCGATCCGCAGCGGCACCTCTGATGAATTCAAAGAGCTCCGTCGCAGCGGACGCCTGATCTCAGTTCAAGACATCCCGGATCAAATGAGCACGCTCAGGGGACGGCCGATCTACCTCACGGTGGACCTCGACTGGTTTGACCCTGCTGTGATGCCAGGGACAGGGACCCCAGAACCAGGTGGATTTGTTTGGAACGACTTCGCAGCTGTGATCAACGAACTAAGCCATCACCGCCTGATGGGCGCAGACGTGGTGGAACTCGCTCCTCAACTCGATCCGAGTGGGATCAGTAGCGTTTTAGCGGCCAAAGTCACAAGAAGCCTGCTGCTGTTGATGGCTCAGTAGGTCGTTCTATCAATCAAATGTCTGCACAAGACATGACATCAGTAAGCATCAAATCGTTGGCGTTGATGAATCCCGAGCCCCAAGACCTCAACGAAGAATCAAACGGAACGAAAAGCAGTTTGGGTCAACTTCTACAGCCGAACTGTTAATTCAGAATCCTGATCAGACGTTTGCATCGAATCACAAAAATCCAACTGACGATCCAAGGGGATCAACAAGGGCTCCTGAAGATTGAGCTCAGGAAGAGATGGTGGACGACTCGTCCAGTGATGACAGAACACCTGGTTCGCCAACTCCGCATGAACGGAGAGTCGTCGTAAGCGACACCACCCAGATCCTGTAGCTGCAGGGGGTGTGCAATGCAAGCAGGATTGACAACTTGACTGAGTCACATCACACCTGCTGAAACGCGAGCTCAGACTAAGGACGCTTGTTAAAGCGGACCACAAAACCAGCGCAATCTGCTGCTTTGCTTCCAATTCCAGAATTGATTCCGATGCAAGCGCAAATTGGTTCATAGGATTTGAGCGCTAGTGCCTCAGTCATGGACCAGAACCTCACACCGCTCCATGACCTCTGCATCGCAGCCGGAGGACGAATGGTGTCCTTCGCTGGCTGGGAAATGCCCGTTCAGTTTTCAGGGCTCATGGCTGAACACAAGGCCGTACGCAGCGGCAGCGGCATGTTTGATATCTCCCACATGGGAGTTCTGCGGATTGAAGGTGCCAATCCCAAAGATGCTTTACAACAACTTGTACCGAGTGATCTGCACCGAATCGGCCCTGGCCAAGCCTGCTATTCGGTCTTGCTGAATGAACAAGGCGGAATCATTGATGACTTAATCATTTATGACCTCGGGCCATCGTTGCTGGACGCGAGCCACGAAACCTTGCTGGTTGTGATCAATGCAGCTTGCGCAGAGACCGACACAGCCTGGATTCGCCGTCATCTTGAGGGAACTGATCTGCAGGTCCTCGACGAAAAGAAGGACGGTGTGTTGCTCGCTCTCCAAGGGCCAAAGGCAATCGGCCTTCTGGAGCGATTAAGCGGCAGCGATCTCAGCGAACTGCCGCGCTTCGGCCACTGCAGTCTCAACATTCAGGGGCTCAAAGCTCCAGTCTTCACAGCGCGCACGGGCTACACCGGAGAAGATGGAGTGGAGTTACTGCTCAAGCCAGACGACGGACGCAAGCTTTGGCAGCAATTGATCGAGGAGGGTGTGACACCCTGCGGCCTCGGCGCTCGCGACACCCTGCGTCTGGAGGCAGCCATGCATCTCTATGGCCAAGATATGGACGCTGCCACCACCCCCTTTGAGGCGGGCTTGGGGTGGCTGGTGCATCTGGAAATGCCCGCCCCTTTCATCGGACGGAAAGCCCTTGAGCAAGCGGCTGAACAGGGACCTTCCAAGCGTCTCGTGGGATTGAAGCTGCAAGGCCGTTCCATTGCCCGCCACGATTACCCCGTCATCCACAACGGCTCGACCGTGGGCGTCGTGACAAGCGGCAGCTGGTCCCCCACTCTCGAAGAGCCCATTGCCCTCGCCTCCCTTCCGCCAGCCCTTGCCAAGCTCGGCACAGAGCTCAGTGTGGAAATCCGTGGACAGCTCCAACCGGCCACCGTGGTGAAGCGTCCCTTCTATCGCCGTTCTTAGTCGGAGCAGAGGCGTCTTGGCACAGGCTGTGGGAAACTCGCCTCTCTCCAGTGAAACTCCCATGCGCAGCAACGGATGCGGCGACCTGCGCGACACGCACATCGACGAAACCGTTCAGCTCTGCGGCTGGGTGGATCGCCGCCGCGATCATGGCGGGGTGATCTTTATCGACCTGCGCGACCGCAGCGGCACGGTTCAAATCACCGTGGATCCCGACCTTGGTGCTGATGCCTTTGCCGTCGCTGAACACTTGCGTAGCGAAACCGTCTTGCAAGTCGAGGGCAAGGTGCGGGCCCGTCCTGGTGAGTCGCTAAATGACCGACTTGCCACCGGTGCGGTGGAGGTTTTAGCGAGCAGCATCCACGTGCTCAACAGCGTGAAAGGCACGCTTCCATTTCCAGTGTCTGTCCATGACGAGGAAAACACGCGCGAAGAACTGCGCCTCCGCCACCGCTTTTTAGATCTGCGCCGCAAGCGCATGAGCGACAACCTGCGCTTGCGTGCCCAAACGATCCAAACGGCGCGCCGATTCCTCGAAGACGAAGGCTTTATCGAAGTGGAAACTCCGGTACTGACCCGCTCAACACCAGAAGGTGCCAGGGATTACATCCTTCCAAGCCGCGTCTGCGGTGGTGAATGGTTTGCCCTTCCCCAGTCCCCGCAGCTGTTTAAGCAGCTGCTGATGGTGGGCGGCATTGAGCGGTACTACCAAGTGGCTCGCTGCTTCCGCGATGAAGACCTGCGGGCAGATCGACAGCCTGAGTTCACGCAACTGGACATGGAGATGAGCTTCATGGGCCAGGAGCAGATCCTCGAGCTCAATGAGCGTTTGATTGCTGCCATTTGGAAAACGGTGAAGGGGATTGATCTGCCACTGCCGTTTCCACGCCTGACCTGGCACGAGGCGATGGAGCGCTACGGCACGGATCGCCCCGACACCCGTTACGGCATGGAGCTCACAAATGTGAGCGACATCGTGAAAGACATGGGTTTCAAGGTGTTCAGTGGAGCCGTGAGGTCCGGCGGCTCCGTGAAGTGCATTGCGGTTACCGGAGGCAATGACGCTGTGTCCAACGTGCGCATCAAACCTGGTGGTGACGTGTTTAGCGAAGCCCAAGCGGCAGGAGCCGGTGGCCTGGCCTTCATCCGGGTGCGAGAAGGCGGCGAGATCGACACCATCGGTGCCATCAAGGACAACCTCTCAGACGAGCAGAAGCAAACCCTGCTGCAGCGCACCGGGGCTGAGCCCGGAACCCTGCTGCTCTTTGGTGCTGGAGACACCGCAACAGTGAACAAAGCTCTTGATCGCGTGCGCCAGTATCTCGCCAAAGAGATGGGGCTCGTGAAGCCCGACAGGGACAACGATCAGTGGAATTTTCTATGGGTCGTCGATTTCCCGATGTTCGAATTCAACAAGGATGAAAATCGGCTCGAAGCCCTGCACCATCCCTTCTGCGCTCCGAACACCACCGACCTGGGCGATCAGGCTGAGGAGTGGGGCAAAACCCTTCCCACAGCTCGCGCCCAGGCCTACGACCTGGTTCTCAACGGCTTGGAACTAGGAGGGGGCTCCCTGCGTATTCACGACTCCGCCCTGCAGCGGGAAGTGCTGAACAGCATCGGGCTTGCTCCGGAGGAAGCCCAAGAACAGTTCGGATTCTTGGTCGATGCGCTCGACATGGGCGCACCTCCCCACGGTGGACTGGCTTTTGGTGTGGACCGAATGGTGATGCTGCTCGCCGGAGAAGACTCGATCCGCGACACGATCGCGTTCCCGAAAACCCAGCAAGCCCGCTGCCTGATGACTGCAGCGCCTGCAGGTGTATCTGGGAAGCAGCTCGAGGATCTGCATGTGGCCAGCACGTGGGTGGATCCTGTGACAGAAAACGCTGACTAGCCAGGAAGCAAAACCCGAACACAAACCAACGTTTCTGCAGACCAACTGGCTTAAACCGAGACCCTTGAGACATCTCATCGAATTCTCAGTCCTTTGTCCGCCAGCTCCTCATCAACGGGATCAACCCCGATCCGCTGGAGCGGCGGCAACGACCTGTTGCGTCTCTACCTGCAGGACATCGGTCGGGTCGACCTGCTCACCGCTGAAGACGAGGTGGTGTTGTCGCGCCTCGTGCAGCAATACGAGCGCCTCAAGAGCGAAGAACGTCAATTAGCCGAAGATCATCCGGCGATCGAACGGTTGCTGTGCCTTGAGGAACTGCAGTTGAGGGAGGCCAACCATCTCTCTCACTGGCCCACAAGGCAGGAATGGGCACGTGCCGCCGAGATGCCTTTGCAAGAGCTGAACCAGGCCATCACCAAGGGCTATGAAACCTGGGCGGGTCTGATTGACTCCGACAGCCGCGACCTCCAGCGGCGTCTCCGTGAAGGGCGAAAGGCTCGTGACCGGATGATCCAGGCCAATTTGCGCTTGGTGGTGGCCGTAGCGAAGAAGTACCAGCACCGAGGCATGGAACTGCTGGATCTGGTCCAAGAGGGAACCTTGGGGCTCGAACGGGCGGTCGAAAAATTTGATTCCACCCGCGGCTTTCGCTTCAGCACCTACTCCTACTGGTGGATTCGCCAAGGGATCACTCGGGCGATCGCCACCCAAAGCCGAACGATCCGCTTGCCCGTTCACATCACCGAGAAGCTCAACCGGATCAAACGGGTGCAGCAAGAGATCGCCAGCAGTGAAGGGCGCACCGCTTCGATGTCAGATCTTGCAAGGGAACTCAGCGTCAGCGAAGACACAGTGCGTCAAACCCTGGCTCGCGTTCCACGGTCTGTGTCGCTGGAAACCAAGGTGGGCAGGAATCAAGACACCCAGCTTGGGGAGCTCCTAGAAGACGAACACGCCACACCAGAGCAAACCCTGACCCGCGATGCACTCCACGACGATCTCGAACATTTGCTTGATGAGCTAACCCCGAGGGAAGCCACCGTGATTCGCTGTCGCTTTGGACTGGAAGACGACACCCCCCGAACCCTCGCCCAAATCGGCGAAGACATGAATCTCTCCCGCGAACGGGTGCGTCAGATCGAAACCCGGGCTCTGTTGAAACTGCGCCAGCCCCAGCGCCGGAGCAAGGTCCGTGATTACATCCAATCCCTGGATTCTTAAACCAATCACCGGCCATGAGGCCGTGGCACGCACGAAACGGGGCCTCTTTCCGCTTGAAGAGGCTGGCAACTGCCAACGACGAACCGACTGCTGACCTGCTGACCCAACGGCTTCAGATCCACGCAAAACAGCCTGGATGCTGCGCAGCCTGCTGGACAACTCACCATCACTCCAGGCTGGAGCTGACAGCAAGCTCAAAGGGGACCGCCCGATTGGGAAGCCTCAACAGTTCAGCGCTCATCGAAGCGATATCTTCGGGCTGAGTCATCGCTTCAGCGTCCATCGATTGCGTTGGCCAGCGGTCGCTCGGACCGCTGCGCACAGCAGCTGCCATATCCGTATTCACCCAACCAGGACAAATCGCCGTGACCCGAATTCCGGCAGCCCAACCCTCGTTGCGCATGGTTTGGCACAGACCAAGCAGAGCAAATTTGCTGGCGCTATAGGCAGCCAGGCGACCTTTGCTGCGCTTCCCGCTCATCGAAACCAAAACCTGAATGCGACCCTCTCCATGGGCTGCCAACTGCGGCCAGGCGGCACGAGTTAGCCACCACGGTCCCATCAAATTCACATTGATGGTGTGAGCGATTTCTTGTTCTTCGCTGGGCGCAAACAGGAGCGGAACACGGCTGAAGATCCCAGCGCTATGGATCACGCTGTCGAAGCCGCCGAAATGATCAGTGGTGGCCTCGACCCAGGCCTGGGCTGCCGCGGGGTCCTCAGCGGCATAGGGATACAGCAAAACCCGTTCGCTCCCAGCCAGGTCGGGATCCAGGGGCGTCTGCTTCAACGCTGCCCGATCGCGAAGCCCAAGACTGAGGCGATGGCCGTCGGCAAGAGCTCGTTCCGCGACCGCACGACCAATCCCACGACTTGCACCACTAATCAGGAGAGTGCGCACGGCTACCAGGTTGAGGGTCTACAGCGGTAAATTGACACGTTGCCGAGCAAGCCATGGCCAAGTTCGTGTTTGTTACCGGTGGTGTGGTCTCCAGCATCGGCAAAGGGATTGTGGCCGCAAGCCTTGGGCGCCTGCTGAAGTCACGGGGCTACAGCGTCTCAATCCTGAAGCTGGATCCCTACCTGAATGTGGATCCAGGCACGATGAGCCCGTTTCAGCATGGTGAGGTATTTGTCACCGAAGACGGTGCCGAAACCGATCTCGATCTCGGCCACTACGAACGCTTCACCGACACCGCCATGTCGCGCCTGAACAGCGTGACCACCGGCTCGATCTATCAATCCGTCATTAATAAAGAGCGCCGAGGAAGTTATAACGGCGGGACCGTCCAGGTCATCCCCCATATCACCGGTGAAATCCGCGACCGCATTCACCGTGTGGCCGCAAACAGCAATGCCGATGTGGTGATTACCGAAATCGGTGGAACCGTTGGTGACATCGAATCCTTGCCCTTCCTAGAAGCGATTCGAGAATTCAGAGGGGATGTGGGACGACAAGATCTGGCCTACATCCACGTGACCCTTCTCCCCTTCATCGGCACATCGGGAGAACTGAAAACCAAACCCACCCAGCATTCGGTCAAAGAGCTGCGCTCAATCGGGATCCAGCCAGATCTGCTCGTCTGTCGCAGTGATCGCGATATCAATGATGAGCTCAAACGCAAAATTGGCGGCTTCTGCGGGGTGCCCCAGCGAGCGGTGATCCCCTCCTTAGACGCCGACAGCATTTACGCCGTTCCGCTCACACTCGAAGACGAAGGACTGTGCCGTGAAGTCCTCGACGTCCTGGACCTCGAAGATCACGACAGTGACATGGTGGATTGGGCGCAACTGGTGCACAAACTCCGCAATCCCGGGCCTGCGGTAAAGGTGGCGTTAGTAGGCAAGTACGTCCAACTCAATGACGCCTACCTGTCTGTCGTAGAAGCCTTGCGCCACGCCTGCTTGGCCCAGGATGCCTCACTGGATCTGCATTGGGTCTGCGCCGAAGAGATTGAACACCAGGGGGCTGATGCCCTACTTAAAGGAATGGACGCCGTGGTGGTTCCAGGCGGATTCGGCAACCGTGGAGTGGATGGCAAAGTCGCCGCCATCCGCTGGGCGAGGGAGCAGCGCGTGCCATTCCTTGGCCTGTGCCTAGGGATGCAGTGCGCCGTGATCGAGTGGGCACGCAATCTGGCAGGACTCACCGATGCCACGAGCGCTGAGCTCGAGCCTGGCACCACCCATCCTGTGATCCATCTCCTGCCTGAACAACAGGACGTTGTTGACCTTGGAGGCACGATGCGTCTTGGCGTGTATCCCTGCCGAGTCACTGCAGGCAGCCTGGCCGCAAGGCTTTATGGAGAAGAGGTGGTGTACGAGCGCCATCGCCACCGCTTCGAATTCAACAACGCCTACCGAAACCTGTTTCTTGAGTCTGGCTACGAAATCAGCGGAAGCTCCCCCGATGGCCGGTTGGTGGAACTGATCGAACTTCCCGAACATCCCTTTTTCACAGCCTGTCAGTACCACCCCGAATTCCTCTCCAGACCCGGCCGGCCCCATCCCCTGTTCCGAGGTCTGATCGAAGCGGCGCAACAACGCTTGCCCTCCAGCCCCAGCGAAGCCATGCGCCAACAAAACAATTCAGCGGCTGGATCCAGTCATGCCAACCTGCAGCCTTGACCGACTCTTTGCCCGTTGTTGAGACCTTTCACTCTCTTCAAGGGGAAGGGATCCATGCGGGCCGGAGTGCCTTTTTCATCCGTCTGGCGGGCTGCAATGTGGGTTGCAGCTGGTGCGACACCAAGCACTCATGGCCTACTGATTCCCATCCAAAGCGTCTGGTGATGGACTTGGCGACTGAAGCCACTGATGCCGCTGAAACCGGAGCCGCCTTTGTGGTGATCACCGGTGGAGAACCTCTGCACCACAACCTCGATGAGCTCACCTCTGCGATTCGCTCAAGGTGCGGACAGCCCCTGCATCTTGAGACCAGTGGTGTCGATCGATTGAGCGGTGCCCCCGACTGGATCACCCTTTCACCGAAGCGCCACAGGCCTCCAAGACCGGAGGTGGTGCAAACGTGTCACGAGCTCAAGGTTGTTGTGCACGAGCCGGCAGATTTGCTGTTTGCGGAGGTGGTGGCAGCACAAGCGCCCCAGGCCAAATGGCTTCTTCAGCCTGGCTGGAACTGCGAGGAAGGCCTGCAACTCGCCGTGGCCAAAGTCCAGCAAGATCAGCGTTGGCGGTTAAGCGTGCAAAGCCACAAATGGCTTGGCGTGCGCTGAGACAGTCTGCCCAAAACCATTAGGACACAATCAATCTGAATTTGTCCTCAATGAATGACGAAGACGTTGATCTGAGTCACGATGATTTGTAAGAACGGCTCACCTCACAGTCATGAAAAATTGCCGTGCGAGGGTGCTGTCGAGGTTCAACGACGTTCAGAGCGACACAGTCGACCTTTTGAGACGCACCGACCAGTTGCGGCCACTCATTCGCCGTTTGCTCATTGAAGAATCGACCCAAGAGCTCAATCCTCCTGAGGAGCTTTTAAAACAAGCGATCGCAAACCATTGTCAGCAAGAGCAGCTGAATAACGAAGAAGCACTAGAAGTCTGGTTGTCAGAGCGGTTCATCAGCAAGGACGAACTCCTGCTGCAAGTGAGCCTGCCGCTCAAACTCAGCAAACTGGCTCTCGATGCTTTTGCCGCCAAATCTGAAGCTCAATTCCTGCAACGCAAAGAAGGGCTAGATCAAACCACCTACAGCCTCATAAGAGTGAAAGATTCAGGGGTTGCCCATGAGCTCTACCTTCAATTAGAGGCCGGTGAAACCAATTTCGAAGCCCTGGCAACTGAATACAGCGAAGGGCCTGAGCAACGAAGCGGTGGAAAAGTAGGGCCCGCTTCATTGATGCGAGCTCATCCCCAACTGCGCCAGCGACTTCGGACTGCCACCCCTGGTGTCGTTCTCGAACCAGTCCTCATCGAGAAGTGGTGGGTTGTATCGCGATTGGAAGAGCGCCTTGATGCCAGGTTCGACGATGCCATGCGTCAGCGCATGGCCACTGAACTTCTCCAGCAGTGGATGAATGCGGAAACAAATGAAATGGTTAAAGCCATTCTCTCCAGCGAAAATGTTGAAGGCTTGACCTGATGAACCTGACTTCCTCACCCTCCGAGGGGCTTGCAGCCTTACAAAAAATAATTCGTGAGCGCGGAGAACCCTTGCGCTACGAACTCGGACAACCACTTTGCGAATCTCGCTTCATTCCCGGCCAGGTTCTGCTGATCGAAAGCGGCAGTGCTCGTCTTCTAGGAGAGCAAAGAGCACGACTCAGCACCCTGACCAAGCTGGAAGCAGGTGAGCTGGTAGGAGCGGCCTCGTTGCTAAGAGGAGCACCTTGTGAGGACGTTCGTGCTGCCTCTGAACTCGTTGCACGTCGGATCAGTGACGAAGATTTTTTAGATCTTGTACGTCATAACGATGATGTTGCCGCTGACTGCCGAAACCACCTATGGACTGCTGAACTGGCAGCGCTATTGACGTCCCTATTAGATAAAGCGCCCAAGCAAACCCGGGCTCTCAGCAGTTGGCTCGAAGACCTTCTTCCACAAGCTCATCTCCTGGATCCAACTGATCAAGACGCGATCCAATCCGCCTTCACAGCAAAGCGGCGTTTATTTGTTGGTGGGAAACCAAGTGAAGGCGGCCATGCCGAGCTTGGGGAAGAACTCACGAATGTTGATGAAATTTCTGCGCTCCCAACAGACATCCATCAGCTGCCTCTGCGACTGATTTCCCTCCCAAATGCAGCCATCCAAGAGCTCAATCAGGAAAATCCTGCAGAACTCGTGGTCGCCGAAGTGGTCGGCAACAACGCTGAAGACGATTCCAGCAATGAAGAGATCCCCAAGGCACCGCTGAGGCCTCCCGTTAGCCGCTTCAACAGCAGCAAAGTGGACGACCGCGACTTTTTCGTCGGCGGAGAGGGACCGTTGCAAGAAACCCTCGCCTGCTTCCAGATGCTGACAAAGCTGATGAAGCTGCCATTTCGGCGAGACGCGATTGAGAAGGTTCTGCGCGATCAATTAGGTCGCGGCCAAACCCCAACCCTGCGCCTCTGTGGCCAGATCGCAGCAGGGCTTGGCTTGCATGCTTCCGGTGCAAAGGTCGCTGCCCGTTTTGGGACACGTCTGCAGCCGCCCACCATGATCCCCTGGCAAGGCGGCTTCGCACTGGTGACCCGCAGCGATGAACGCGGAATCATGCTCGCCTCACCGAGCCAAGGATTCGTCGATCTCCCAGCTTCAACACTGGAAGAAGTCTTCCCAGAGGGAATCGAGCTATTACTCCTGGATCGAACCAACACCACGCCTGAGCAGAACTTTGGTCCTGGTTGGTTCTGGCCTGCACTGAGGCGCTACCGCAGCATTCTGTTGCAAGTTCTGGCAGCCAGCTTCGTTATTCAGCTGTTCACACTGGCGAATCCCCTACTGATTCAGGTGATCATCGACAAGGTGATTAACCAGCGCAGCCTTGACACCCTTCAAGTGCTGGGTATCGCCCTCGTGGCCGTGACCATTCTTGAAGGGGTGCTCGGAAGCCTTAAAACATTCCTCTTCGCTGAAACCACAAACCGCATCGACCAGCGTCTGGGTGCAGAGGTCATCGATCACTTGCTGCGCTTGCCCCTGGGCTATTTCGACAAGCGGCCCGTTGGCGAACTGGGCTCAAGGATCAGCGAGCTGGAGAAGATCCGTAACTTCCTCACTGGCCAAGCCCTCACCACGATTCTTGATGCCGCTTTTTCGGTGATCTACATCGTGGTGATGCTGTTTTACAGCTGGGTGCTCACCCTCATCGCCCTCGCCGTACTGCCCATTCAGGTGGGGCTCACCCTGCTTGGCGCACCGCTGTTCCGGCGTCAATATCGAAAAGCGGCAGAAGCCAACGCCAAAACGCAAAGCCACTTAGTTGAGGTGCTTACTGGCATCCAAACGGTGAAGAGTCAGAACGTGGAAATGGTGAGCCGGTACACCTGGCAAGAGCGCTACGCCGAATACATCAGCAGCACCTTTGAGAAAACCATCAGCGGCACGGCACTGAGTCAGACCTCCCAGGTGCTGCAAAAAATCTCTCAGCTGCTCGTGCTTTGGGTGGGTGCCACGTTGGTTCTCTCTGGAGACCTCACCCTGGGACAGCTGATCGCCTTCCGGATCATTTCCGGTTATGTCACCCAGCCACTTCTTCGCCTTTCCACCATCTGGCAGAGCATCCAGGAGCTGAAGGTGAGCTTCGAACGTCTCGCTGATGTGATCGATACACCTCAGGAGTCCAACGAACTCGATAAAGCCAAAGTTCCGCTTCCATCTCTTCAGGGAGATGTAAGTTTCGAAAACCTCAGCTTTACATTCATCAAAGGCTCACAACCTGTTCTGAATGACGTTGATTTGCATGTGAAAGCTGGAACTTTCATAGGAATCGTGGGGCAGAGCGGTAGCGGGAAAAGCACCTTGATGAAACTTCTCCCCAGGCTCTATTCCCCTGATCAAGGCAGGATCCTGATCGATGGCTACGACATCGACAAGGTGGAGCTTTATTCGCTACGTCGCCAAATTGGCATCGTGCCCCAGGATCCACTTCTGTTCTCAGGCAGCGTGAGTGAAAACATCGCACTCACCCAGCCAGATGTCGCAAGCGACACGATCGTGACAGCTGCAAAGATCGCCTGCGCTCATGAATTCATCATGCAGCTGCCAAGTGGTTACTCCACGCCAGTTGGTGAACGGGGCGCATCCCTTAGTGGTGGACAACGGCAACGGATTGCTATCGCAAGAACCTTGCTCGCCAATCCAAAACTTCTGGTGATGGATGAAGCCACGAGCGCTCTGGACTACGAAACCGAACGCAAGGTTTGCGACAACTTGATTAGTGCATTGCATGACTGCAGCGTTTTCTTCATCACCCATCGCCTATCCACAGTGCGCCGGGCAGACCGGATTGTGGTGATGCATCAGGGAGCCATCGTCGAACAGGGATCCCACGAAGCCTTGATGGAAAAAAGAGGCCGCTACTACGCCCTTTATCGCCAGCAGGAGGCCAGCTAAACATGACAGAACCAAACAAAAAGCTACCCCCAAAGAGCAGCACCACCGGCACTAATCCGATCGGCAACCTGGTGCGCAAAGCCCAAACCAAACTTGAAAGCAGCTTCAGCAGTGGTGATCACAATGAAGCTGTTCTCCAGCAAAGTCAGGTTTGGGTCAAAGCGGTGACCTGGAGTTTGATCGGTACAACCGTTTTCTTTATCGGCTGGCTGGGCATTGCGCGCACCGAAGAGGTAGTAGTGGCCACAGGCAAACTCGAACCTGTGGGCAACGTCAAAGAGATCCGTATCCCACCAGGCTCCGTTGTTGAAGACATCCTCGTGAAAAACGGTGAACGAGTAAGCAAAAACCAGGCACTGATTCGACTTGATCAGGAGAGCACAGCCGAGCAGCTGAATTCACTCGAACAAGGTGTCAAGGAAAAAACATCCCAAACACTCCAGAAGCAGGAGCAACTCTCCTTGAAAAAACTGGAGCGCGAACGCACGCTCGAACTCAATCGTGAACAGCTCTCAACGACCCGCAACAATTTGGAACTTGAGAACCAGATTCTTGGTCGACTTCAAGGTTTAGCCCGTGAAGGAGCAACTCCTGACATCCAGTATCTGCAGCAACGAAACAAAGTGGCAGGCCTAAAGGGAGAGTTAATCAAGTTGGAGCTTGAAGGCAAACGCCAAATCAATCAGATCAACCAACAGGTTGAACAAGTGAAAGCCGAACTGGCCGGACTCCGTAGTGAGCGCGCTCAGCTCAATGCCAACCTCACCGAAGTGAAAGTGACCAACAAAAATCAAACCCTTCGAGCTCCTGTCAGTGGCATCGTCTTTGATTTAAAATTGAATAACCCTGGTTATATTTCGCAGGCCCAATCCTCTGAGGCTGTGCTGAAGGTTGTACCTTTCAACACCCTAGAAGCTGATGTAGAAATTCCAAGCAACAAAATTGGTTTCGTGCGCGTTGGCCAACCAGCCGATATCAGCATTGATTCTTTTCCAGCGAGCGATTTTGGAGTACTAGAAGGCAAAGTTCATTCAGTGGGGTCAGATGCTCTCCCACCTAATCAACAACAAATGCGTCAAGGATATGCCTATCCAGCCGTCATCAAATTAGATAGCCAGCAACTAAAGATTAAGAATGGCAGAACATTGCCATTGCAAGTTGGGATGTCTCTCACCGCCAACATCAAGCTTCGCAGTGTTAGTTATTTACAGCTACTCCTTAATACCTTCCAAAACAAGACCGATTCTCTTAGAGAGCTCTAACCATTAGAGCTTCACCGCTTCTTGCTGCTTAATCTCAGCTTTCCAAACTCTCCAGCGCAACACCACCCCTTCGGGCAGATCCACCACCACCGGCCAAGACGCGTTGTAGGGAATCAAATAGGGCTGCTTACCGAGGGATAAGAAGGATCTGCCTTCCACTTGTTCCTGAGTGCAAGCCATGCGTGTACTGAGCACAAGCACGGGGCCATTTACTTCAAACAAGGCCTTTCCAGAGGCTTCAGGCAGTCGCTGCATCGATAAAGACGGACCCGACAAACGTTTGACATTGCAGTCAACATCCACCTCTTTGCCCACGATCAACTGGACACGCCAATCGAGTGGATGGGCCGAAATCATCGCGTCATCACTCTTCGGCAAAAGGCCCGAGGGCTGAATCACCCAACGCTTCAGGCCTTGCTTGGGTGCTGGATAACCACTCAGGTCAAGACGAGGAATCGCAGCAGTAGGAGCTGAGGCCGCAACCATCAGCAGCGGCAGTGCCAGCCTCAAGAATCCCAGACCCATGGTCCTACCCCTACGGCAACAGAATGCAAGCATGACCGATTCCACCGCGATTGCCCTGCTCTCGGGAGGGCTTGATTCCGCAACGGCTGCTGCGCTCGCCATCAAGTCAGGCTTCCGCGTGATTGGCCTCTCCTTTGATTACGGCCAGCGCCATCGACGGGAGCTTGATGCCGCCGTAGAGATCGCCAAGGCTCTGAATCTGGATGAGCATCACACCATCAACGTGAATTTGGCGATGTGGGGAGGCTCCTCACTCACCGATCACACCCAAACCCTTCCCACCAGCGGCGTTGAGGCGGGCATGATTCCCAACACCTACGTCCCAGGGCGAAACACCGTGTTCATTGCGATCGGACTCAGCCTCGCCGAGGCGCGAGGCGCCGATCGACTCGTGCTGGGCGTGAATGCCGTGGACTACTCGGGCTATCCCGACTGCCGGCCCGATTATCTAGAGGCGTTTCAGGATCTCGCAGACCTCAGCAGCCGCGCTGGACGACAGGGCCATGGTCCAAAGCTATGGGCACCACTTGTGGAGTGGAGTAAACAGCAAATTGCAGAGGAAGCACTGCATCTAGGGGTTCCCATCGAACGCACCTGGAGTTGCTATAGCGGAGGCGACGTGCCCTGTGGTGTCTGCGATAGCTGCCGCATCCGTGATGAGGCGCTGATCGCCGCCGGGCGGCCGGACCTATGCAGCCCAGGCCGTCGATGAACGCCAATCAAGCCGGCACCCAAAAGCTCATTCGCAGCAAGCATCTCTGGATCGAACCTGATGTAGTCGCACAAGCGCTCGCCGAAGAGCATGGAGAAGCTGGCTTGATTTGGTTGGACGGGGATGCCAGCGAGCTTGGCCGTTGGCTCACCCTGGCAGCTGACCCTCTCGAGCAACGCTGCTGCCGTGGATTGCCGGGAGAGATGGGAGCCACCAATCCGTTTGAGGCTCTACGCTCGCTCGATCCTGGGCACTGGACGGGCTGGCTTAGTTACGACGCCGCCGCCTGGCTCGAACCCAAAAACGCCTGGCGAAGCGATGCCATGGCGAGCCTTTGGATCGGGCGCTACGACCCCGTTTTGCGCTTTGACCTACAACTCCGGGAGATTTGGATTGAGGGGCTTGATGCCAAGCGCCATGCCGCGATGGAGCGCTGGATTCTGGGACTGAATGAACAATGCAACCGAGTCCCTAACGCACTCCCCAACTCCAAACCCCTGCATACAGCTTGGGTACGCCATAGCGACAGGAAGGCTTATGCCAAGGGCGTCGAGCACATCCGTGAGCTGATCGCGATGGGTGATCTCTTTCAAGCCAATCTCACCAGTTGCTCCAGCACAACATTGCAGGAATCGATCAACAATCTGGAGCTCTTTCGGCGCTTGCGTCGAGCCTGCCCGGCACCCTTTGCTGGTCTGGTCGTTGCCAGCGGTGAGGCCGATGGTGAAGCACTCCTGTCCACATCGCCGGAACGCTTCATGGAAGTGCTGCCCAATGGTGCTGTTCAAACAAGGCCGATCAAGGGAACACGCCCTCGAGATTCCGATCCACAACGGGATGCCGATCAAGCAGCTGCATTGGTGTGCAGCGAAAAAGACCGTGCTGAAAATGTGATGATCGTCGACTTGCTGCGCAATGACCTTGGCAGGGTCTGCGTTCCTGGCAGCGTCGATGTTCCTCAACTGGTCAATCTCGAAAGCTACGCCCGGGTCCATCACCTCACCTCAGTCGTGAACGGCCAACTCAGGGACGGACTGAGCTGGGTGGATCTATTGGAAGCGAGCTGGCCTGGTGGTTCGATTAGTGGTGCACCAAAACTGAGAGCGTGCCAAAGGCTTCAAGAATTAGAACCCCAAGGTCGAGGTCCCTACTGCGGCTCCTTGCTAACGCTGAACTGGGATGGACGTTTTGACAGCAATATTTTGATTCGCACCGTTCTGCGCAAAAACAATGAGCTTCGGGTGCATGCAGGCTGCGGCATCGTTGCCGACTCGGATCCGCAAGCAGAAGCCGACGAACTCGACTGGAAACTGCTGCCACTTTTGGAGGCACTGAAGTGACAGCATCTCAGCCACAACACTCCATCGCCTGGATCAAGGGAAAGTGGGGGCGTCCTGCAGAACTGGAGCTGCCACTGAGCGACCGGGGGCTGCTGCTCGCCGATGGACTATTCGAAACGATCCTCATTGATCACAACCATCCCTGCTTATTAGACGCACACCTCCGTCGATGGGATGAAAGTGCTGACCTTTTGGGAATGGCACCACCCCCAAAAAGGTCCTGGTTGGATCCATTGATTCAAGAAGCGATCGAACGACTTGGACTCGAGCAGATGTACGGGGCCCTGCGCCTGAACTGGAGTCGAGGCGATGGAAGCAAGCGAGGGATTGGCCTCGATCACAACCCAGCCGATCCATCCAGGCATCGGTTTTGGATGACGTTGCAAACCCATACGCCAACATTCGAGACGGTACGCACATGGATCAGTCGTCATGAATATCGGCATGCCTACAGCCTGATGAGTCGATGCAAAACATTCGCCTATGGCCAAGCGATTCAAGTGCGGCGGGAGGCTCAACAGAGGGGGGCTGAAGATGGATTAATGCTCAGCACCAATGGCTCACTGTGCTGCGGCAGCAGCGCAAACCTTGTTGTGCAACGCCATGGCCAGTGGCTCACACCCCCCATAAGCGATGGCTGCCTGCCTGGAGTGATGCGGGGGCAAGCCCTCAAGCAGGGACTGATCAA
>ERZ802822.831-NODE-831-length-20786-cov-33.408808_pt1 | contig 20786 bp, 24 predicted proteins | sample MGYA00345649_ERZ802822 | MGnify/ENA primary metagenome ERZ802822 (study PRJEB30503, sample SAMEA104212359) | marine metagenome | biome: Westerlies Biome; feature: [SRF] surface water layer (ENVO:00010504) within the epipelagic zone...; material: water...
TTTTCAAGTGAGCATACAGCTCTTACATGATTTTCAAATTGGCTCACATTATAAGCGTTAATAGTTAAATGACCAGAATTATGAACTCTTGGAGCAATTTCATTTACATATAGATTTTCATTTCTGTCAATAAAAAATTCTACGCACAATGTACCAATATATTTAAGTTCTTCTGCAATCATGATAGCCCAATCTTTTGATTGATCTAAAATTTTTTTACTAATTTCAGCAGGTATTACTGAATATTTTAGAATTTGATCTTGATGGGTATTTTCTATTGGATCATAAATCTCAAAATTATTATTTCCATACCTTGTTATTATAACTGAAATTTCTTTTTTAAGCTTTACTAGCTTTTCTAGTATGTAGCCTTTAGAAAAATCTATATCTAATGAATTTATATCCTCAGCTGTTTTGATTGGATACTGACCTTTTCCATCATAGCCCATTGTAGTAGTTTTCAAAATTCCTGGTAAAAAATCTCCCAATGTTTCAATATCAGATTTTTTTTCTATAGACACATATCTTGTTGTTCTTATATTGAGCTTATTTACAAAATCTTTTTCAGCAATTCTATGCTGTATAAGTCTGTTAACTGATGGTTTTGGCAAAACAGGTTTTAATTTATTCATTTCATTAAGAGTTTCATAAGGAATATTTTCAAATTCATAACTAATAACGTCAACTTTACTAATAAATTCTAATATTTTTTGTTTATCATCGTATCCTCCAAAAATAAATTCATCACAAAAATTTTGTGCTGGAGCATCTTTATCGTCTGAGTAAATGACTGTTCTTATATCTAACTTTTTTGCTGCTGATGACATCATGCTACCTAATTGACCTCCACCAATGATTCCAAGATTTTTTAATGCCATCCTTTTATTATTTTGGATTTTTCTTTACTGACTTGGTTTGAGATAATCGCCAACTTTTCAATTTTTTCTTTATAACAGGATTACTATTTGCAAGAATTGAGGCAGCTAATAAAGCAGCATTAATTGCTCCATCTTCTCCTATTGCTAAAGTTCCCACAGGGATACCTTTTGGCATTTGGGCAATAGATAAGAGGCTATCTAGACCTTTGAGTTTTTTACTCTCAATTGGAACACCTAAAACAGGAATCGTAGTTAAAGCTGAAATCATTCCTGGAAGATGAGCAGATCCTCCTGCACCAGCAATTATTACACCAATATTATTTCTATCTGCAGAACTTGCATATTCAAACATTCTATTTGGGGTTCGGTGAGCTGATATTATTTTTGTTTCAAATTTAACACCTAAGTTTTTAAGGATTTTAGCAGCTAATTTCATAGTTTTATAGTCAGATTGACTACCCATAACAATAGAGACTTTGAGTTTTTTAATATTTTTCATGATATTGTAAGCTTAATCTTTATTTCAAAATTAAATAATAAATTCAATAAAATAAATAGTATTTAAAAAACATATTGGTATGCTTAATTATTATTCATCAAAATGAAATTTAAAATAGATAATTTACAATACTGCAATTGGTCTAGAAAAATTTTTGAAATTAATAGAGAGGCTGGGCTTGATGCAGTGCATGTGACAATAGTATATCATGAGGATTTTGATGAACATTTGAATGAAATCCAAAAATGGAAAAAATTATTTGAAGAAAACTCAGACTTAATTTTTCTCGGAAATAATTTCAAGGATATTGAGAAAGCTAATAAAGAGAAGAAAACAGCAATTTTTTTTGGATTTCAAAATTGCTCACCTATTGAGGATGATATTAATTTAGTTGAAAAAGTTCATGAACTCGGATGTAGATTTATGCAACTAACTTATAATAATCAATCCTTACTGGCTACTGGATGTTATGAAAAGATTGACAGTGGTGTAACAAACTTTGGCCGTGAAGTAATAAAAGAAATGAATAGAGTAGGTGTTGTTGTAGACATGTCTCATTCAGCAGAGAAAAGTACTTTTGATGCAATAGAAATAAGTGAAAAACCAATTGCTATAACTCATGCTAACCCATCATTTTGGCACGCCGCTAAAAGAAATAAATCTTCAGAATTATTAAAAACTTTAAGTGATAGTGGTGGTATTCTAGGTTTATCTCTTTATCCACATCATTTAAAAAATAATACAAATTGTACTTTGGAAAGTTTTTGTGAAATGATAGCCAGAACAGCTGAAGTTATGAGTGTAAAAAATATTGGAATTGGTTCTGATCTTTGTTTAAATCAACCAGATGAAGTTGTTGAGTGGATGAGAAATGGAACTTGGTCTAAAAGTAAAAATTATGGAGAAGGATCAAAAAATAAACCAGGTTTTCCAATTCAACCAAAATGGTTTGAAGATGCAAGAGGTTTTAAAAATTTAGAAACAGGTTTAAAAAAAGTTGGATTTTCAGAAACTGAGACTAATGGAATACTCGGTAACAATTGGTATAATTTTTATAAAACTATTTAGAAATGAATATAGAATTAAGAGATCCCAATATCATTATGAAGCTTTCAAGGCTGGGCTCATTTCACCAATCTAGATTGTCTTTTTTAAGAAGTTTTTTAAATGAATTTAAAGATTGGGATTATAAAAGAGATTTATTTGATTTAGATAAAGATGGATTTGGAACAGCAGTATATTCTTTTAAAAAAAAAAGCAGAGTTTATTCTTTAATTTGTTACGCAAACAAAATAAATGATGATGAAAGATCGGATAGAGTAATAGCAACCAAATGGGATGCAGCTTTTACATTGCACGATGGTGTGCCTTTAAAAGAAGATATTGAAAGATTAAGAAATGAAGTTCCAAAACAAGAAGTTGGTAGACTTTCTTATAAAGAATTAACATTATCTAGAGCTAATAAATCTGTAAGAGTATTTGATCATGTTGTTGAAAGTTTAAGTAATGGATCGCAACCAAATTTAGACTTACTTGAAAAAGTGGGATATTTGTACAGAACAACAGCAGTATATGGATCAGGTAAGTTTGGTTTAGCAGATCGATTTAGAATTAAAAATAGAGAAGAAATTAACGGACCATTTAGATTAGAGATGATGCTAGTTTATCTAGTCAGACAATTTACATTTGATCAAGTTAATCACGTAGCAAAAAATAGAAATCCTAAATCAGCTGTTAAACTTGATCCAAAAATTTGTAGAAATTTGGGAATTGGAAATTCAACTGGATTAGGGATGGCCCCATTTATTGTTAATCATCCAACATTACTTAATAATTGGATACTTAGTAGAGAAGTTGCGCTCAAAAAAATTAGAGAAATTAAAATTGCTGAAACTAAAGATATAAGTTTGTTTAAAGAGTGTGTCAAAAATTCTCTTAAAAATATTACTAGTTGGAACACAGAGAGTGAATATCAACTTAAAAAGATAAAGCTTTTACTTAAAGATGTAAGAAAATTTATTAATTTTCTAGAAAATGAATTTGATTTTAAAAAAGATTATCCATTTAATGAAATTTACCTTTGGCTAGAGAAAGAAACTTGTGAGGAGTGTATTGAGTATATTGTTTCAATAATGATGGAACCATTTGGTGAAATAGTTCAGCCTTTAATTAGTCAAATGAGCTCAGAAGAAGAAAAATACTTTAATATTCCTACTGAGCGAAATGTAGAAGACTTGAAGAAAATTTTAGAAAATAAGTATTCAGATATTCTGAAAATTGATTTTAATAAAGAAGATAGTAATCAAAAATTTTGGTTTATTTCAAAAAACAAAGAAGAACCAAGATTAGCTAATCGTTTTGAAGAGAGTGGTGCAGATTTAGAACAACCTCTAGCAATAGCGAGAGATATAAAAAAACTATATGAAAGACTATTGTCTTTGAAAAATAATTTGAAAATTAATCAGTTTTTAATTGATAATTCTGATTTAAGACATGTTGTAAGAAGGGCTTTTATTATTGAAAACTTTCCATATTCAGAAATACAAGACAATACTATAGGAGAAAATATAGTACCAATTGATATGCTGCGATTGAAATTATCTTTTTTTGGAGCTCTAAAATTTGACCCAAGATCTGACAAATGGCTGAGAATATGTATGTTTCAAGGTGCACCACTTCCAAATGAATTAAAAGATTACGATGAGCAATGGGTTTATAAAACCTTCTCTTAAATTATGAAATCTTTAAGTGAAATTGAGACAACAGTAAAAAGAGCAAGTCGAGCTGCTGGTTATTCTTGGGGTATAGCTGAAGAGGTTGGAAAATCTATAAGGTTATCTGAATTATTTGGTTTTCCAGGAATTAAACATCTTAATCAATATTATCAAAATAAAAAAAAAGAAAATTTTGATGATATAAAATTAATCAATAAGGTTAACAAATCAAATGGATTATCTTTCTGTCCAATTACATTAGGAGTAAATTTTATTGATCAAATAAAGAACATAGAAACTTTAACAAAGTGTTCAGTTGAGAAATTAGCTTTTCCATTATTACTTTTGCCTTTTTTAAGTAGAGGTTCAGAAATTATTGGAAAAAAATTATTATTTTCATTTGATGATAGTAAATTTTTGTTAAATTTTAATGTAAGTATTTCCTCAAATTTTTGGAACAAAGAAATTCCAATCTTAGCAAATCAAGTGGAAATAAGTTTTTTAAACAATGAAGATAACTTTTCTGAACAAGATTGGAAAAATCTTTATAAACTTGCTGAGGATACTTTTGTAGAGGAGACAGATAGTTTAAAGGAGGGTGCTGCAGGTGCTGGTTTGACCGATAATGATTGAAGATAAAGAAATTGAGAAAAATTTAAAAGATTTAGATGATGTATGTGATGAATGCAAAGAAGAGGATGAAAGTGTTTCTCAAAATTTAATTCTTATGGGGTTTAAAATATGTAAATCTTGTAGGACTTCTAAAACTATTTTTCCACTTTAAATGTGATTAACTGGCAACACATTCATTCTGCTCATGACAAAAGAAATTGATAAAAAAGCTATAATTAAGAAAGATAAAAACACTATTCCAAATGATTTGAAGTTTGATTTAAGATTTAAAACTTGTTTTGTAGAGATTATCAGTCCAGCGAAAATCCAAAATTGAGTTAAGAAAATTATTGGTATCATTAAGTCGGGAGTGACAGCAAAAAATCTTAGTAAACCAGGTGCATGAGCAAAACCAACTGCGGTTAAAACTTTTTTAAAAGGAACTTTACTTTGTTTATCTGGAAATAATTTTACACCAATAACAAATATAAAAATCGCCCAAATAAACCAAGTTAAAATTGCTGTTAGACCAGACATTGCTACAGCTGTTTTAATCACAGTATTGGCTGCAACAGCTCCTGCTATCCCATCTAAAATCATAATCAAACCTGCAAAATATATTGAGGCTTCACCAAAATTTTTATTATCACTATAAAGAGATTTATCTAATTTTATAGATTTTAAAATTATACCAAGAAACTCACCAAACATTTATTTTTTTTTATTTTTTTGTTCTTTGTATGAAACAATTAATGGAAAGAGTATTAAAGCAATAGTTATTATAATGCAAATTGCAATTAGGAAACCTTTAGTCATTTAGAGTTTGAAAAAGGGGAGTTTTACTCCCCTTTATTAAATTAGCCTTTTACTACTTCTCTTGTATTAGCATTGAATGATTCCTTAAATGGAATATCAACTATTACTGCATCTACTGGTGTACCTGCTTTGCCAGAATATTTTTCAGGTAGGTGTACTTTATATTTAGTACCAACTTTACCCTTAGGAAATCCGTTTGGATTTAATGTTCCATCAAAAGGGACATATCCCATTGCAATATTAGTTTTTTTCTCTGGATGATACCAAGGAGAAGTTAGGAATCCTACAGGATCTCCTCCATCTTCATTTGAGATTAACCAAAAATCTGGTGCATAATCTTCAATTGGTTTTCCTCCTAATTCAAGACCTACCAATTGAAGTTTATAAGGTTTTTTTCCAGCTTTAAGTTCATCTTTCATTTTTTCTAGAGCAGCTTTACCAACATAATCAGCTTTCTTATTCCACTCTCCTTTACCAGATAGTGAAACTTGGTAACCTAAATTACATTGGAAAGGATTATGTTGCTGATCCATATCTTGTCCCCAAGAAAGAATTCCTGCTTGAATTCTTCTATGATGAGCTGGCGCTATAACCATTAGATTATGTTTTTTTCCTGCATCTAAAACTGCATTCCACATATCTTCAGCGTACAAAGTTGCATCTCTTAAATATATTTCATATCCCGCTTCTCCTGAGAAACCTGATTGTGAAATAACACAACTTCTACCACCAACTTTAACTTCAGCTAGACCATAAAATGGCATATTGTCAAAATCGACTTGATCTCCACAAAGATCTTTCATTAAAGCTTTAGACTTTGGACCTTGAATTTGAACAGGACAAGCATCTATTTCTTCAACTGTACAATTAAATCTTTGATCAGCATTTACTCCTTGTAAATACATACCAATATCTGAGTCAGATAAAGAAAACCAAAATTCATCTTTAGAAATTCTTAAAAGAATTGGATCATTTAAAACTCCACCATATGCATTACATAAAATTACATACCTTGCTCTCATAGGAGAGATCTTAGTTGCATCTCTTGTTATTACATAGTCTGTAAACTTTTCTGCATCAGGACCTTTAACTCTAATTTGTCTTTCAACAGCAACATTCCACATTGTTACATGATTTACAATTGCATCGTATTCAACCATTGCTCCACCATCTTCTGGTTTTACATATCCTCTTGGGTGATAAATACGATTATATACAGTTGCTCTCCAACAACCTGCTTGCATTGATAAATGCCAATAAGGTGATTTCCTTACTCTTGTTGAAATTAACATTTCAACTTTAGTTGGCCCACTTTGTCTTAGATTATATGGTACTTCTCGATCAGATTGATCAACAGAGGTAACATGTTTTAATTTAGTATAGTCAAACTCTTTAGACATAACTATTCTCCTTCAACCACTTGTTAGTTTCCTTCAAGCCGCCGAATGTATAAATGTGGAAAAAATCAGTATGCGATTTAACTTTCCCAATTAAATCATTAGGGTCTTTAGGTTTTAATAAATCTAACGCCTTACTAAAATTAGATTTAAGAAAATTTAAGGAATTTTTTGCTCCAACAATATTAGCAAATTTTATTAAGCTAGATATTTTAAGAGGGCCAGTAATTCCCACATGCACTGGTACGCTTTGTTTAGAAATAAAATCTATAATAGGCTGAGGATCTAATAACCATTGGGTTACAATATAATCAGCATAAGGCTTCTTATCTATCATAGCTTTTTCTAAATCTGAATCGGATATATCAGGACTCCCCTCAGGGTGTCCAGCAATTCCTATCTTCATTTTTTCAAAATAACCTGTTTCTAAAAGTTGAAATGAGCTATCAAATTTTCCCATTGGCTCTCTACCACCACCAATAATCAAAGCTTGTTTTACTCCTCCATCTTTACATCTTGAAACATAGTCTTTTAACTCTTTTTCATTTTGCATAGATCTAGCTGGAAAGTGAGGTACAGGATTAAATCCCTTTTCAACAAGTTCAATAGCTTTTTGAGCAGTCTCTTTATAATCTCCTCCTGGCAACATAGTAATATAAACATCACTTACTAGAGGGATAGTTTCTATTTCGGTGTTAGGACCAATTTCTAAAGAAAAGTTCATTTTTTCAGATCATTATCTTTTTTGTAAAAGCTGTCAAAGAAATTCAACAATATCCAAATCGAAATTTGTTGCCAAAAATGATGCTCATGATAATTTTTTTTGTGGCTCAAAATTACAAAAATAAAATTTTATCTGAAATCTTAGATCTTAAAAAATTACATGCAGTGAATAAGCCTATTGAGACTGCTAACGGTCTTCCAAATGAATGCTATACAGATAAAGACTACTTTGACTATGAAAAGAATAAGGTTTTTTGTGATAAGTGGACAGTGATTGGAGTTGGAAGTTCAATTCCAAATCCAGGAGATGTCAAACCATACAATCTACTCGGGATTCCTTTAATTATGATTAGGGATAAAGATATGAAGATTCGAGTTTTTCATAATGTGTGTAGTCACAGAGGTTTTAAACTTTTAGACAAAACTTGTTCTCTAAAAAATGTTATCAGATGTCCATATCACTCTTGGGCTTATGATTTTAAAGGAAATCTAGTTGCAACACCTCACATTGGTGGTCTTAACAATCATCAGTCAGAAAGATTCGATAAAACAAAAAGTAATTTAAAAGAAGTTAAAAATAAAGTTTGGATGGATATTATTTTTATTAACTTAAACTCTAATGAAATTGATTTTGATGAATATATTAAGCCTCTTGAAAATAGATGGTCTAAATTTATCAATAAAGAAGATCATAGATTAATAGTTCATTCAAATGATTATGGTTACTTTAATTTAGATGTAAAATGTAATTGGAAATTTGCTATAGAAAATTATTGTGAAAGTTATCATCTACCAACTATTCATCCAGAACTAAACAAAGTCTCTAATATTAATGATCATTATCACATACAAGGTTTACCAAACAGATTTGCAGGACAAGGAAGTAATAAGTATGAACAACTGATCAAGGGAAATAAAAAATTTAACACTTTTCCAAATTGGGATAAGAATAATTTAAAAAAATCTGAATATGTAGCTTTATTTCCAAATGTAATGATTGGTTTACATATAGACCATTTTTATGTTTTTTGGTTAGAACCTTTGGCAATCAATAAAACTAGAGAACATATGCAGATGTATTATGTCGGTAATGCAAGTGCCAATGGGGAAGAATTGAAAGAGATGAGAAAAGAAAATTTAAAATTTTGGAAAAATGTAATGTTAGAAGATATTGTTGCAATTGAAGGAATGCAAAGTGGAAGAAATTCACCATCATATAATGGAGGAAATTTTTCTCCAACAATGGATCAACCAACTCATCAATTTCATAAATGGGTAGCAGGAAATTTAATTTAAAATGAAAATAGTTTTAATAATGGGTTTACCTGGATCAGGAAAAACAACTTTAGCTAATGAATTGGGGCCTATGTTAAATGCAAAAAGATTAAATGCTGATGAGGTTAGAAAAGATGCTAATGATTGGGATTTTTCAGAAGATGGAAGAAAAAGACAAGCTAAAAGAATGGCTAACTTTGCAATAAAACTAAAAGAGCAAGGAAACTTTGTAATAGCAGATTTTATTTGTCCAACACCTGAAGCTAGAAGTTTATTTCCAGCTGATTATGTAATTTGGGTAGATACAATTAAAGAAGGAAGATTTGAAGATACTAATAAGATGTTTATTAAACCTGATAAGTATGACTTTCATGTTACTTCACAAGATGCTAAAAATTGGGCACCAAAAATATATAAGGAGATAAAATAATGGTTTACAAATGGGATAATAAAAAACCTACTGCACAAATGTTGGGAAGATGGCAACCATTTCACGATGGCCACTATACTTTATTTAAAGAAATAATAAAAAAAACTGGTCAAGTTTGTATTCAGATAAGAGATGTTCAAGGTGTAGATGACAATCCATTTGATTTTGACACGGTCAAAAAGAACATTGAGGATAGATTGAACCCAGAATTTGAAGGACGATTTAAGATTATGATGGTGCCCAATATTACTAATATTTGTTATGGTAGAGGAGTAGGCTATAAAATTGAAGAAATTGAACTTTCAAAAGAAATTCAAGAAATTTCAGCTACCAAAATAAGAGCCAAGATGAGAGAAGAAGGTAAACTTAAATAATTTTCAATGAACATTAAAGTCATTAATAAAAAAAATATTTCAAGAGTAATCATTAATGAACCCAAAACTTATAATTCTTTATCTTTTAAAAATTTAAATGATCTAATTAAAGTTTTTAAAAAATTAGATAATGACAAGAATGTTAAAGTAATTATTCTTGAAGGAGCTGGCAAAGGATTTAGCGCAGGACATAACTTAAAAGAAGTAAGGGGTTTAAAGAAAAAAGAAAAATACCAAAAATTATTTAACCTTTGTTCAAAATTGATGCTGCAAATAGTTGAAGGAAAGAAACCAGTAATTGCTAAAGTTCATGGTGCTGCCTACGCTGCAGGATGTCAGTTAGTTGCAAGTTGTGATTTAGCTTATAGCACTAAAGATGCTTTATTTGCTACACCAGGAGTAAATATTGGATTATTTTGTAGTACTCCAATGGTAGCGGTTAGCAGAAAGATAAGCAGGAAACCAATGATGAAAATGTTACTAACCGGAGAACCTATCAAAGCAAATTATGCAAAAGAAATTGGTCTGATTAATGATTGTTTCTCAAAATCAAAATTAAACAATGAAGTTTTAAAAATAGCCCAAAAAATTGCTTCAAAATCAAATTTAACTATCAAAATTGGTAAACAAACTTTTTATAAACAGTTAGAGATGCCTTTAAGAAAAGCTTACGCCTACACTAGCAAAATGATGACAATTAATATGATGGCAATGGATGCAAAGGAAGGAATTTCTGCATTTCTAGAGAAAAGAAAACCGATTTGGAAAAATAAATGACGATTAAAAATATTTTAATCGTTATATTTATATTTGTAGGTTTATATGTGGTTTTAGATTTTAGAGACCATAATCTTAAAAGAGCTATAGATGCTTGTATTTCTGGAAGTAAACAGTTGGATAAACCAATGACTACACAGCAAGCTAAAGAGTTTTGTGAAGATCAGATTAATAAAAATAAGTGATGAGTGATTTAGAAAAAACAAATAATACTTGTTGTGGGCCTGGTTATGCTAGTCCATCTGAAGCAATTAAAGCACCTAATGAAAAACTTTTATATACAATAGCTATTTACACTGGAACAGGAATTCAAAAACCTGATTATCTTGCAACTGTCGATGTTGATCCAGATAGTCCAACTTATTCGAAGGTTATTCATCGTTTAGAAATGCCAGGGATTGGAGATGAATTACATCATATGGGATGGAATGCATGCTCTTCATGTCACGGTGATGCAGGAATGAGCAGAAAATATCTTTTAGTACCAGGTGTTAGATCAAATAATATTCATGTAATAGATACTGCAACAGATCCATTTGCTCCAAAAATCCACAAAGTAATTAAAGGCTCAGAAATAAAATCTAAAACTAATTTGTCAGGACCACATACGGTTCATTGTCTAGGATCTGAAATTATTATTTCTTTTCTTGGTAATGCCAAGGGTGAAGCTCCTGGAGGATACTTGCATCTTAACAAAGATTTTGAAATTGTTGGAAGATGGGAAAACTCAATGGGAGATATCCCTTTTAGCTATGATTTTTGGTATCAGCCACGTCATAACGTGATGGTAAGTTCAGAATGGGCTGCACCCAATACCTTTATGCCAGGCTTTGATTTGGAAGAAGTAGGACACTTAAAATATGGACGAAGGCTTCATATCTGGGATTTTAAAAAAAAAGAACCAATTGAAACAATGTATCTTGGTGAAGATGGTCTAATACCATTGGAAGTAAAATTTAAGCATGATCCTGATAGCACTCATGGATTTTGTGGGGCTGCACTCAGTTCGAATGTTATTCATTTTTGGAAATCCAAAGAAGGAAAGTGGGAGTGGGAAAAAGTTATAGATGTCAATAATGAACCTCACCCAGATTGGCCTATACCTATTCCTGGAGTAATGTCTGCAATTCTTGTTTCAATGGATGATAAATATCTTTATTTAAATAACTGGCTTCATGGAGACATGAGACAATACGATATAACAGACCCACACAAACCAAAATTAACTGGACAAGTTTGGATTGGTGGACTTTTAGGTAAAGCACCAATTATAAATGGAGTAAAAATTGCAGGCGGTCCCCAAATGTACCAATTATCTTTAGATGGTAAACGAATGTACGTAACAACTTCTCTATTTTCAACTTGGGATAATCAATTTTATCCTGACATAAGAACACAAGGTGGTGCTATGGTTATGATTGACTGCGATGTTGAAAATGGTGGTATGAAAATCAATAAAGATTTTATAGTTGATTTTGGTAAAGAACCTAATGGCCCAAGTAGATGTCATGAAAGTAGATATCCGGGTGGAGATTGTACAAGCGATATATGGCTGTAAAGAAAATTACTATTATCAATCGTAAAAATAAAACTTTTGAGGTCTCAGACCGAAAACCCTTGCTACAAGAATTACGTGCTCAAGGAGTTGATCTTCCTTACGGTTGTGAATATGGAGGCTGTATAACTTGTGCAGCAAAACTTATTAATGGTGAAGTAGATCAACGTTCTCAAGTAGCTTTAAACAATAGACAAATTAACAATGGTTATGTTGTTTTATGTGTTGCTCGACCAAAAACTGATTGTGAAATTGAAATTGGAGTTGAAAGTCATGATAAACTCTACCGCAATCCTTTTCTTGACCCACTTGCACCACATGAGTTAAAAGCTGATATTGCAACTCAAAAAAATATTAAAAAGAATAAGTAAATGGACCATACCAAGCCTTATAGTGATGAATATTTAAAAGATATTTTGCAATCTGTTAAGACTATAGCAATGGTTGGTGCTAGTCCTGATAAGACTAAATTTAGTTATGGCGTCTTAAGAGTGCTTCATGAAACTGGATATGATATGATACCAGTTAATCCAAAACCTGAAATCAAAGAAATACGAAATTTAAAAGTATATCCTAATCTTGCATCAATTGATCGACCTGTCGATATGGTTGAAGTTTTTAGGAAACCTGAAGATCTATATGGAGTTGCTGAGGAAGCAATTGCTATTGGTGCTAAAGTATTATGGGGACAAATAGGTGTTATTAATCATGAAGCTGCTAATCTTGCAGAAGAAGCTGGTCTAAAGGTAGTAATGAATAGATGTCCAAAGATTGAACTCTTTCGACCATTTTGGAAACCAAGACTTGATCAAAAAATATAATACAAAAACACAACTCAAGTATAATAAAATTACAATACTAGTATTATTTAATTATACTAAAAGTATTTAAATGAAAAAAATTTTTCTTATATATGGTCATTATGATGACAAATCATTTAATGCTGCTATTAAAAATACTTTCACTAAGACAGCCGAAGAAAATGGTCACTTAGTTGACAGTGTTGATTTATATCAAGAAAAATTTAATCCAGTTTTTGCGGGTGAAGAACCAGATGAAATAGTTTTGGATCATAGAAAAAGAATAGATGCGTGTGATACAATTGTATTAATTGCACCTATTTGGAATTTTAGAATGCCGGCAATAGTTGAAGGGTGGATAGATAAAGTATTAGCTCCACCTTGGGCATTTAAATTTCAAAAGCTCTGGGGAAATTATGGGTATCCAATAGGAAACCTTAGAGATAAAAAAGCAATTATTTTTTGTACTTATGGATCACCCAGATTAGCAATCACAACATTTTTTTTAAACTTACCAATTAGAAGGTTGAAAAGGGGTGTTTTCCACATGTGCGGCATTTATAATATCAATTATAGAAGATATTTTGCTGTACCTTTCGTAAGTGATAAAAAAAGAGAAGAGTTTCTAAATGATGTTAAAAAAACTGCCCTTAATATTTAGTATAGTTACAATTATTTTTTTAAATATTTCACATTCAAACGCTGATTTAAAATCTCCAAATAATTTAATTTTACCAGCAGAAGTAGTTAAGATTCAGTTAATAGGTCTAATGGATAATGATAAAGATTTTAAAGACAGTGGGATTGAACAAACTTGGAATTTTGCTCATCCGAATAATAAAAAGAATACTGGCCCTCTACCGAACTTTAAAATGATGATTAAAGGAAATTCATACCAAATGTTAATTGACCATTTGAATCATACAATTACAGAGCTTGGAAGTAGTGACAAATGGGCTCAATTTGAAGTTATCATTTTAGATAAAAACAAAATTTATCATAAATTTAATTGGCAGGTTGAAAAATATACTATGGATGGACCCTTAAAAGACTGTTGGTTGACTACTATGGTATCTAATCCCATATCATTGGGAAGTTCAATTTGATATTCTTAGATACAATTTTGTTTCGTAATGAATAAAAATTTAGTAGGAATCGCTTAATGAAATCTAAAACAAAAGTAGTAGTTGTAGGTGGTGGAGTAGTAGGAGTCAGTGCACTTTATCATTTAGCTAAAAAAGGGTGGTCTGATGTAGTTCTTGTAGAGAGAAAAGAATTAACTTCTGGATCTACTTGGCATGCTGCAGGATTATTACCACTTTTCAATATGAGCTACTCTGTAGGTCAATTACATAAATATGCAGTCGATCTATATAAAAAATTAGAAGATGAAACAGGAAAGAATGTTGGATTTAGTGTTGTATCAAACATTCGTTTAGCAAGTACAAAAGATAGAATGGATGAATACCATCAATATGCTGGAGTAGCTAAAACTATTGGTGTCGATGTAAAATTTTTAACGCCTCAACAAGTAAAAGAAATTTGGCCTTTATGTCATACTGATGATTTAGTAGGTGCTATTCAACATCCTGAAGATGGCTATATCCAGCCTGCAGATTTAACCCAAGCACTTGCTACAGGTGCAAGAAATATGGGAGCCGAGATTTACAGGAACACAACAGTGATTGCAATGAAGCAAAATAAAGAAGGATGGATTGTTGAAACAGATAAAGGTTCGATTGAATGTGAACATATAATTTCTTGTTCAGGAAATTTTGCAAGACAAACTGGGGAAATGGTTGGATTAGATATTCCAGTAATTCCTGTTGAACATCAATATATTGTTACTGAGCCTCATCCAGAAATTCAAAAAAGAAAAAAAGAAGGTCTTCCTGAAATGGGAGTACTAAGAGATAGTGATAGTAGATGGTATATGAGAGAAGAGGCTGGTGGATTAATATTAGGTCCTTACGAAGATGGTGCTCCTGCTTGTTATGTAGAAGGTCCATCAAAGAGTTCAGAATATGAATTATTTCAAGAAGATTTAGATAGACTTGCCCCACACATAGAAGGAGCAATACATAGAGTTCCTGCTTTTGGTGAAGTAGGAGTTAAAAAAGTTTATAATGGTGCAATTTGTTACACACCAGATGGAAATCCTATAGTTGGACCAGCTTGGGGTTTAAAAAATTTTTGGATTAATGAAGGTCATAGTTTTGGAATTACTGCTGCTGGTGGAGCTGGTTGGCAATTAGCAGAATGGATAGTAGATGGAGAACCAACTATTGATATGCTAGGTGTTGAACCAAGACGTTATGGAAACTATGCAACTAAATCTTATTTAAAAGCTAAAAATGAGGAAGCTTACAGTCATGTTTTTATTACTCACTATCCAGATGAAGAAAGACCAGCTGCAAGACCTTTAAGAACATCACCATGTTATGAAAGAATGAAAAATTTAGGTGCAGTATTTGGACAAAAATTTGGTTGGGAAAGACCAAACTTTTTTGCAACTGATGGCATGGAACAAAAAGATGATTGGTCTTTTAGAAGATCTAAATGGTTTGATGCTATAAAAAAAGAATGTCAAAACGTAAAAGAAAATGTTGGCCTTTTAGATATGACAGCCTTTGCTAAATGTAGAATAAGAGGACCAAAAGCAGAGGAATTTTTAGATTATTTAGTGGCTAACAAGCTTCCAAAAAAAATTGGAAGAATAAATTTATGTCATGCTCTTAATACTAAGGGTGGTGTTCATTCAGAATTTACAATTATGAAAGAAGCTGAAAATAAATATTATCTTGTTTCAGCAGGTGCAAATTTAAGATTAGACCATGACTGGATCCAAAAGTGGATGCCCACAGATGGATCAGTTATATTTGAAGACTTAACAAATAGTACTGGAGTACTTGTTGTGGCAGGGCCAAAAGCAAGAGAATTAATGCAAAAGGTTTCTGTAGATGATTTTTCAAGCGAAAATTTTAAATGGTTAACAGCTAAAAATGTAAACGTTGGATATGCTCCAGTCAATGCTATGAGAGTAAACTTCGTTGGTGAATTAGGCTGGGAGCTACATCATCCGATTGAATATCAAAACCATATATTTGATAAGTTAATGGAAGCAGGAAAAGATTTGGGAATTAAACCTTTTGGAATAAGAGCAATGAATAGCTTGAGACTTGAAAAATCTTACAAATTAGTTGGTACAGAATTATCTATTGAGTATTCACCTTACGAGTCTGGTTTAGATAGATTTATTCATCCTAACAAAGGTAATTTCATTGGGCTTGAGGCTTTAAACAAATGGAGAGAAAAAGGTTTTGATAATAAATTAGTTACACTAGAAGTTCACAATACAACAGACTCAGATGTTTTAGGAAACAATCCTATTTATAAAGATGATAAAGTCGTAGGAAGAGCTACAGGTGGAGAATATGGATTTAGACTGGATAAATCTATAGCTTTAGCAATGGTGAAACCTGATCTTGCTAATGTTGGTGAAAAACTTAAAGTTGATATATTAGGAAAAATGTACGAGGCTACAATTTTAGAAGAAAGTCCATACGATGTTGAAAACAAATTGTTGAGAGCCTAATGAAAATTTTAGTCGCAGTAAAAAGAGTTATTGATTACAACGTTCAAATAAGAGTTAAAGAAGATAATACAGGTGTAGTCACTGATAATGTTAAGATGTCTACCAATCCACCAGATGATAATGCTATAGAAGAGGCGGTAAAAATTAAAGAGGCTGGAAAAGCTACTGAAGTTATAGCTGTTAGCATTGGAGAAGAGAAAGCTCAAGAGACGGTACGTAAAGCTTTAGCAGTAGGTGCAGACAGAGGTATACTTGTTAAGACTGAGGGGATTTTAGAACCATTAGCAGTTTCTAAACTTTTACAAAAAATAGTTGAAAAAGAAAAACCAGATTTAGTTTTTATGGGCAAACAAGCAATTGATGATGATTGTAATCAAACTGGTCAAATGCTAAGTGCATTACTTAATTGGCCTCAAGCGACTTTCGCATCTAAAATTGAGATTAAAGATAAATCCTTGGAAGTTACAAGAGAAATTGATGAGGGGTTGGAAACAATAGAAATAAATGTTCCAGCAATCGTTACATGTGATCTAAGATTAAATGAACCTAGATATGCGTCATTACCAAATATAATGAAAGCCAAGAAAAAGCCAATTGAACAAATAAATGCGTCAGATTTAGGAGTAGATACAACTCCAAGAATCGAGCAAACTAAGGTTGAAGAACCACCTAAAAGAAAAGCAGGTATAAAAGTTTCTAGTGTGGCAGAATTAGTTCAGAAATTAAAAAATGAAGCAAAGGTAATATAAATGTCAGTTTTATTAATAGCAGAACATAATAATAAAGAACTTAGACCTTTTACTCTTAATGCTGCAACTGCAGCCTCTCAAATAGATACAGATGTTCATGCAGTAATTATAGGTCATGAATGTGGAGAAGCAGCAAAAGCACTTTCAGAATTAGAACTAATAAAAAAAGTTATCCAAGTTGAAGCTCCTCACTATGAAAATTTTGTTGCTGAAAATTTTGCACCAGTAATTGTAAAATTATCAGAAAATTATTCACACATTATTTCTTCTGCAAATACTTTTGGTAAAAATTTAATGCCAAGAATTGCTGCAGCTTTAGATACTTCTCAAATTAGTGATATTACAAAAGTTGTGTCTAATGATACTTTTTTAAGACCAATTTATGCTGGGAATGCTTTTGCTACTGTAAAAAGTAAAGACAACAAAAAATGTGTAACAATAAGACCTACCTCATTTGATCCTTGTGAAAGTTCTGGGGGATCTGCACCTATTGAAAAAGCAGAAGCAGGTGAAGAATTTGTACAAACAAAATTTATAAAAAGAGAAGAAATTAAATCTGATAGACCTGAACTTGGAACGGCTAGAGTAGTTGTTTCTGGTGGTAGAGGAATGCAGAGTGGTGATAATTTTAAATTAATTACTTCACTAGCTGACAAATTAAATGCAGCAATTGGTGCATCTAGAGCAGCTGTTGATGCAGGTTATATAAGTAATGATCATCAAGTTGGGCAAACAGGTAAAGTTGTAGTGCCAGATTTATATATTGCAGTAGGTATATCAGGAGCTATTCAACATTTAGCTGGAATGAAAGAAAGTAAAGTAATAGTTGCAATTAACAAAGATGGTGAAGCACCAATATTTAGTGTTGCTGATTATGGTCTTGAAGCTGATCTTTTTGAAGCACTTCCTCAATTCTTAGAGGAATTGAACAAATTAAACACTATACAAAAATAATATAATCTGTAAAAAATTAGACTATGTCCAGAGAGACGATGGAATATGATGTTGTAATAATAGGTGGTGGACCATCAGGTCTATCAACAGCTATTAAACTTAAACAACTTGATTCAAATTTAAATGTTTGTTTACTAGAAAAAGCATCAGAAATAGGTGCGCATATTTTGAGTGGAAATGTTTTTGAGACTAGAGCATTAGATGAATTAATTCCTGGTTGGAAAGAATTAAACTCACCTATTAAAACTAAAGTTAGTAAAGAAAAATTCTTATTTTTAGGAAAAACAAAATCATTAAGCTGGCCAACATGGCTTTTACCCTCAGTTCAACAAAATCATAAAAATTATATCATCAGTCTTGCAAACTTATGCAGATGGCTTGCTGAACAAGCTGAAACATTAGGTGTTGAGATTTTTCCAGGGTTCCCAGCTAGTGAAATTTTATATAACGAGGATGGCTCTGTTAAAGGAGTAGCAACTCAAGACATGGGTATAGATAAAGAAGGAAATAAAAAAGATAGTTTTGAACCGGGTATTGAACTTTTAGGTAAAGTAACAGTCTTTGCTGAAGGTTGTAGAGGTCATTTGGGAAAACAGTTAATTAAAAATTTTGAACTAGATAAAGGCAAAGATCCTCAACAATATGGCATTGGTTTTAAAGAAATTTGGGAAATAGATGAGAAAAATCACGAAGAAGGAATGGTAATGCACACTGCTGGATGGCCGCTAGATAAAAATACATATGGTGGAAGTTTTATCTATCATGCTGAAAATAAGCAGGTTTTTTTAGGATATGTAATTGGTTTAGATTATAAAAATCCACATTTATCTCCGTTTGATGAATTTCAAAGATTTAAAACTCATCCTGCTATTAAAAAGATTATTGAAGGTGGAAAAAGAATTTCTTACGGAGCTAGAGCTTTAATTGAGGGAGGATTTCAAAGTTTACCTAAAATGTTTATGCCAGGGGCACTATTAGTTGGATGTGACGCTGGAACATTGAATATGCCAAAAATTAAAGGATCACATACAGCAATGAAAAGTGGAATTATTGCAGCAGAAGCAATTCATGAACATATAAATGATAAAAAAGATTTATCAATCTTTGAAGAAAAATTTAAAAATAGTTGGTTACATGAAGAATTATATAAAGCTAGGAATGTAAAGCCGAGTTTTAGTTGGGGATTAATATTAGGTATTATTTTCACAGGAATAGACCAAATCTTATTTAGAGGTAAATTACCATTTACTCTTAAGCACAAACATGCAGATCACGAAACTTTAAAGCCTGCAAATGAAATGCCAAAAATTGATTATCCAAAGCCAGATAATGTAATTACTTTTGATAAGACAAGTTCAGTTTATTTAACAGGAACTAATCATTCAGATAATCAACCTGTACATTTACAATTAAAAGATCCAAATTTACCAATTAGCTATACTTTAGAAAAATTTGATGAACCAGCGCAAAGATATTGTCCAGCAGGTGTATATGAAATTCAGAAAGAAAATGAAGTAAATAAATTTGTAATCAATGCGCAGAATTGTATTCATTGTAAAACTTGTGATATTAAAGAGCCTTCTCAAAATATTAATTGGGTTACGCCAGAAGGTGGTGGTGGTCCTAAATATGGAAATATGTAGTTAAGAAAGATCTATTGCAAATTTTTTTAAAGTTTCAATAGGCAAAATTTTTAAAGTATTTTCATGTGTTCTTTTTAAAAAAATTGGACATCCTTTTCCTGCTTCTACCGCTCTTGCATACCAAGTAGCACAAACACACCAGCCATCTCCATCTTTAAGCCCTGGAAACCCAAATTCTGGATGAGGTGTAATTAAATCATTACCAGCTTCTTTACACCATTCTAAAAATTCAGTAGTTACTTTTGCACATACAGTATGTAAACCATGGTCATTCTCATCTGTGTTACAACAACCATCTCTATACCAACCAGTTAAAGGGTCTAAAGAACACTCTTCTAGACTTTCACCTAGAACATTTTTTTGGTTTTTGTTCATTTATATTTTTGTAGGATTGGGTTGACCTTTATAAACTTTTTCTGGATCAAATTTTTTTTCTTTTTCAGTAAATTTCATTTCTACTTCTCTACCATTATCTATTGGTCCTAAAGGGATAGATCTATAAAAACAAGATCGATAACCTACATGGCAACTTGATCCTTCTCCTATATCAACAGTTAACCATATCGAGTCTTGATCATCATCAATTCTAATTTCAGTTACTTTTTGCGTAAAGCCACTTGTTTTACCTTTATGCCATAGCGCATTTCTTGATCTACTAAAATAATGAGCTTCCTTTGTTTCAATTGTTTTTTTTAAAGCTTCAACATTCATGTATCCATGCATTAAAATTTCTTTTGTTTTAGCGCACATCGTAATGACTGGAATAAGCCCATCATTATCAAATTTTGGAGAAAGGAGATTCCCTTCCTCGATTTCAAGTACATTTTCTCTTTTTTTGAACATAAATGGTAATTATGTAGCACATATATAGATATATTAAATATTTTAAAAATGCGCATTTATAGGTATAAAACTCTCCATGAAATTAGTTAAAGATATAGATAATAACGAAAATTCAAAAAAAGTTTCAGATAAAGAAGCTGAAGAAGCATTTA